>Ga0209542_10001224_pt1 | contig 60934 bp, 79 predicted proteins | sample RifCSPhighO2_01_FD_184028 | JGI IMG/M metagenome (GOLD analysis project Ga0209542, IMG submission 184028) | Soil microbial communities from Rifle, Colorado - Rifle CSP2_plank highO2_0.1 (SPAdes) (version 2) | ecosystem: Environmental > Terrestrial > Deep subsurface > Rock core/Sediment ...
TGACCAACTAAATAAGATTGGGACAGTAGATGTGCTAATGATTCCGGTAGGTGGGACATATACTATTTCTTCGGCTGAAGCTCCTAAGATAATAGGACAAATTGATCCGAAAATAATAATTCCGATGCATTTTGGTTTGCCTAAATTGAAAGTTGAATTAGACGATGTTGGTAAGTTTTTGAAAGCAATGGGAAAGAATTCTTCAGAAGAAATTGATAAATTAACAGTTAAGGTTGTTACATTGCCTAAAGAGGGTCAAACAGAAATAGTAGTTTTAAAACCATAGTAAACAGTGAGTAGTTGGTAGTGAGTAGTTTATAGAATAAGACTAGTATGACTACAAACTACAAACTACAAACTTAAAATATGGGTTTCAGTAATTTTATAAAAAGATTGCAAGGATTGCCTGAGTCGCAAAGAAAAATTATATTTTACATAATTATTGTGATATCTACTTTTATAATGATTTCCTTTTTTGTAATTTCTGCGAAAATCAATGTTGGCAAAATAGCCAAATCTGTAAATTCAATTAATTTACCCGAATTCAATATAGATAATATAAACATAGATATTAACAGCTTAGACATAAATTCATTAGACGTGGTTTCGGGCGATATGGTAGATATTAATGTCTTGTCAAATATGTCAGGAGAAGATTCTAATAAAATAAATTGGAAATAAAGAAACTAAATTATCATGGCTGAAAAATTAGAAAAAATAAATGCTATAGGAAGAGTAGATAAAAGGGAAATAGTAGATGAGCTTAAAGAGTCTTACATCGATTATGCGATGTCGGTTATCGTTGCTCGCGCCTTACCTGATGTAAGAGACGGTTTAAAGCCAGTTCATAGGCGTATTTTATACGCGATGATGCAAACTGGATTGAGGTCTTCTACGAAACATAGAAAATCTATGGCTGTGGTTGGAGAAGTTTTAAAAAGCTATCATCCGCACGGTGATGTTGCTGTTTATGAAACATTAGTTAGAATGGCTCAGGATTTTAATATGAGATATACTTTGGTTGATGGACAGGGAAACTTTGGTTGTTTTACAAGGGATACAAAAGTAAAGCTTGCCGATGGCAGAGATTTATCTTTTGGAGAATTAATAGAAGAACAAAAACAAGGCAAAAATAATTTTACCTACACGGTTGATGGAAATGGTCAAATTAAAATCGCAAAAATACTAAATCCAAGAAAAACCATAAAAAACGCTAAAATAGTGAAAGTAGTTTTAGATAATGGAGAAGAAATAAAATGTACTTTGAATCATAAGTTTATGCAAAAAGATGGCAGCTATAAAGAAGCTCAAGATTTAGAGCCCGGAGATTCTTTAATGCCGCTATATTTTAAATTATCTGACAAAAAAGATGATATTAATTTGGGCGGATACGCTATGATTTTCCAACCTAAATTAAATGTATGGGACTTTGCGCATATTCTTGCCGACCAATTCAATATACAAAATAATGTATATCAAAAATCAAAAGGCAGAATTAGGCATCATGTTGATTTTAATAAATTGAATAATAGTCCTGAAAACATAGTTCGTCTTGGCTGGAAAGAGCATTGGCAACTGCATTATACTCTTGCTTCAAAAAGGCATAAAGAAGATGCTTTATATAGAGAAAAAATAGCAAACGGAAGAGAGAATTTTTGGGCTGATGCAAAAAATAGAGAAAAGTATTCTCAAAGAATGACTTTAAAGAATATTAGAAACTGGGAAAAACTCGAGTACAGAGAGAAAATGAGTATATTTTTGAGCGAAGTAAATAAAAAGTATTTGGCAAACCATCCCGAGAGAATTGAAGAAATGAGTAAAACTGCTTCCGTAACAATGAAAAAGTTGTGGCAAATACCAAAATATAAACAACTATTTCATGAAAAAATTGTTGCTTCAAATAAAAAAAGAATAACTAATTTAACGGGGAAAGTTAAATTTTTAAAAATTTGCAAACATGTATCAGATAATAACTTTGAGTTAAACGAGGCAAATTATGAGAAAGCAAGAATTGAAGTATTTGGAGGTAAAAGCTTTACTCTGTGGGATACCGGTTTTGAAAAGTATTTTAGAAATAGTAAAAATTCTTTGTTATTTGAATTGAATAAAAATCACAAAGTAGTTAGAAAAGAATTTTTAAATGAATCTGAAGATGTCTACGATTTAACAATTGATAAAACTCATAATTTTTCTTTGGCTGCTGGAATTTTTGTTCATAATTCTATTGATGGAGATGGAGCTGCAGCTGCAAGATATACAGAGTGCCGACTTACCAAGCTAGGAGAAGAATTATTGAGGGACATTGATAAAGATACTGTTAATTTTGTAGACAATTATGATGGGACAACTCAAGAGCCTACTGTCCTACCCTCCCCTTTACCTCAATTATTATTGAATGGGTCTTTGGGTATTGCAGTTGGAATGGCTACCAATATTCCACCTCATAACTTAACAGAATTAATAGATGCAATAACTCATTTGTTGGCTAATCCTAAAGCTGAGACTTCTGATTTATTTCAATTTGTACAAGGGCCAGATTTTCCAACTGGCGGAATCATTTATGACCAGAAGGAAATGATTACTACTTATTCACAGGGTAAAGGTTCTATTATAATGAGAGGTAAAGCTGAAATTACCGAGAAAAAAGATGGAGCCGACCAAATTGTTATAACTGAAATTCCATATCAGGTTGTAAAATCTAACCTAGTAGAAGAAATGGCCAACTTGGTTACAGAAAAGAGAATAGAGGGAATAAAGGATATTAAAGACCTTTCAGACAGGCAGGGAATGAGCGTTATTATTGATATTAAAAAAGGTTATGACCCAAATAGGGTTTTAAATAAACTATATAAGTTTACAAATCTACAGAAGACTTTCCATTTGAATTTATTGTCATTGGTTGATGGAATCCAGCCTGAGATATTATCTTTGGCTGATGTTTTGAATTATTTTATAAAACATAGAATAGAAGTTATAACCAGAAGAACAAAGTTTGATTTAGAAAAAGCTAAAGATAGAGCTCATATTTTAGATGGTTTAATTATAGCTTTAAAGAATATAGATGCTGTTATAGCTTTAATTAAGAAGTCAAAAGATAGAGAAGAAGCAAGAGAAAACTTAATGAATAAGTTTAAGCTGTCAGAAAGACAAGCAGTGGCTATATTGCAGATGCAATTACAGACTTTGGCTGGACTTGAAAGAAAGAAGATAGAAGATGAATTAAAAGAGATCATGGATTTAATTAAAGAATTAACTGCTATTCTAAAGAGCCCCGAAAAGATAAAAGGCATTATAAAGAAAGATCTCGAAGAATTAAAAGAAAAGTTTGGAGATAAAAGAAGGACTAAGGTCATAAAACAAAAACTAGGCGAAATATCAGAAATTGATTTGGTGCCTTTAGAAGATACGATTGTTACTTTGACTACAGGTGGATATATAAAGAGAATCAATCCTGCTACCTATAAAATTCAAAAGCGCGGAGGAAAGGGAATTATGGGAATGAAAACAATGCAAGAAGATATTGTAGAGCATTTCTTAGTGGTTTCAACCCATGATAATTTAATGTTCTTTACTGATTCTGGAAAAGTATTTCAAACCCAAGTCTATGAAATCCCAGAAGGAACGAGAGTTGCCAGAGGCAGGGGGCTTTTGAACTTCTTGGAGCTTTCTAGCGGAGAAAAAGTTTTATCTTTAGTGACTGCTCAAAAAGGCGGACCAAAACAAGAAGCTAATGCTAATTCCAACGAAAAATATTTGGTTATGGTTACAAAAAATGGCAGAATTAAGAAAACAAGCTTAGGCGAATTTGATAATGTTAGAAAGAGTGGAATTATATCTATTAAATTGGAAAAAGGAGATTTACTAAAGAAAGTTGTTAAAACTTCAGGAGATGATGATATTGTTTTAGTAACAAAACAAGGAAATTCAATAAGATTTAAAGAAAAAGATATTAGACCTATGGGAAGATCAGCAGCTGGTGTAAAAGGAATAAGGTTAAAGAAAGGAGATGAAGTCATAGGAATGGATATTATTGAAAAGGGAACTAATGTTGATGAGAGTCAAGATAAAAAGAAATCCAAGAAATATTTGTTGGTTGTTATGGAAAATGGATACGGAAAGAGAACTGACGTTGCTCAATATAAAGTACAGGGACGCGGTGGCTCTGGAATAAAGACGGCTAATATAAGTTCAAAGACCGGAAATATAGTTTTATCTTTCATGTTGTCTGATTCTGGAGAGGATGAAGACTTAATAGTTATTTCTCAGAAAGGGCAAGTCATTAGGACAGCTACGGGTTCCATATCTTTGCTTGGTAGAGCGACTCAAGGAGTTAGGATAATGAGATTAGACGCTGGAGACAAAGTAGCTTCTGGATCTTGCTTAGGAGAATAATCTAGTTTGTTAGTGAGTAGTTGGTAGTTGATAGTGAGTAGCACTACAAACTACAAACTACAAACTAAAAACTAATACGATGCCTGATTTTTTAAAAGTAGAAGAAATATTAAGAGAGCTTAATTTAAAAGAAGATATGATGGCAGCTGAGTTTGGTTGCGGATCCGCTGCTTTCGCTTTGGCTATTGCTAGGAAATTAAGCAAGGGCAGGGTTTATGCCATAGATATTCAAGAAGAAAAATTATCAGCTCTAAAAGGAAGGTTAGCTTTAGAAAAAATCAATAATGTTTTTACAGTTATGGCTGATTTAGAGGCTGACAAAGGGTCAACTTTGCAAAACAATTCTTTAGACTTGGTTTTAGTTCCCAATGTCTTATTTCAAGCGGAAGATAAAGGTGCTATAATTAAAGAAGCTAAGAGAGTTTTGAAAGACGGCGGAGAATTATTAGTAATAGATTGGTTAAAAGCTGGTTCATTACATTCTCCAAAAGACATAGTAGGTATTGATGATGTTAAGAGGATGGCAGAAAGCATGTCTTTTTCGTTCAAAAAAGAATTTCAGACAGGGGATTATCATTATGCTTTATTATTCATAAAATAAAAGTGAAGAAAAGTTCAATTTTTTCAATATTGATTATTGGTTTAGGGTTCGCTTCTTTGGCTTCAGCTCAAATTCAGCTTCCTAATCCCCTAGGTAATGTTAATGATTTTGCAACCCTTTTAAATAACATTGCTAACTATGTTACAGGCATAATTGGTTTATTAGCTATTATAATGTTTTTATGGGCTGGTATTCTTTTTCTTACTTCTGCTGGAAATGAGCAGCGTATTACAAGCGCCAAGAAGGCTGTATTTTATGCTATAATTGGATTGGCAATTGCTTTATCTGGTGCTGGGCTCATTGCATTAGTTCAAGTCATTATAACGGGAAATGTTTAAGTTCTATTAAATCATTGATAAAGTTTTAAAATAGGATTAAAATTAAATAACAAAAGGTCGAAATTAATTTAACAGGATAAAATAAAATGAACAAAAAATTAATCGCCTCATCTGCCATAACATTATTATCTATACCAGCTGTAATGTTGGCCTTCAACCCAGGAAACATTCCAAACGCATCACCAACACTTGATATCAATACTTTAGTAGATGTATTATTCAGTATCTTGTGGCCTGTAGCAGTTGCCTTCTTTATTGTTATGTTTATTATGGCTGCTTTTAAATTCGCAACAGCTCAAGGAGATCCAACAGCGATCGCTTCAGCAAGATCATTCCTTATTTGGGGAATCGTCGGAGTTATCGTAGCATTGCTAGCATTCTCAATTCCATTTATCGTCAGAAACACTCTAGGATCAGGTATATAGTTTGACTTTTATTATTCATCTCCGCTAACATAAATTTGTTAGCGGAGATGTAATAAATATGGTTATGAATAAAAAAGTATTTTTAACAGCAGTGCTTTCACTATTAACAGTTCCTGTTTTAAGTTTTGCTCAACCAGGTGTTTTTAGTGGAAATATTTACGATGTTGTTAATTTAATAATTTCAATATTTTTAAACGTTCTTTGGACTGTAGCCGTAGCTTTTGTGATAGTAATGTTTGTTATTGCTGGATTTAGATTTTTTCAAGCCCATGGCGAACCAACGAAAGTAGCCGAAGCAAGGCAATTTGTAGTATGGGGATTAGCTGGAACAGCTGTAATTGTGTTGGCCTGGTCGGTATTGGCAGTTGTAAGGAATCAGTTTGGAGTATAATAATTTTTTAAAATTAGAAAATTAAATTTAGTAAAAAGGTTTTTAAAAATTATAAAAAAATGAATAAAAAAATGAATAAAAAAATAATTCTCTCTTCTGTATCGGTTGTTTTATTGGTTTTGCCAACTATTATTATGGCTCAAACTCTTCAGGGTATTACTGCGGCTGTTACAAACACAATAACAAGTGTGTTGTCAATTATAGCTGGTGGTTTTATTATATTTATGATGGTTCTTGCTGGATTCAAGTATTTAACAGCTCAGGGAGATCCTAGTAAGGTAGTAGAGGCAAATAGAGCTGTTGCCTGGAGTTTGGCCGGAGTTGCTATAATTGTATTGGCATGGTCAGTAACTATAATAGTATCAAATACATTGGGCCTTTAATATTTTAAAAATACATTCTGGTGAATAAGAAATATTTTCTTTCATTTATTATATCCTTTTTGTTGGTGTCACCCCTTTTTATCTTTGCTGTAAATTGTCCCCCAGGTCAAACCGCACCTTGTCCGGACGTTGTTAGTGCACCAGTTACTTTTAATGGTGTTGTTGATAATATTAAGAGCAATATTATAGGAATTCTTTTAGTTATCTCATCAGTTTTCACTACAGTTATGTTCATACTTACTGGATTTAAATATTTAACAGCGAAAGGTGACCCAAGTAAAGTGGCTGAAGCCAATAAGGCTCTGGTTTGGGCTATAGCTGGAGTAGCGGTTCTTGTTATCGCCGGTGTAACTGATTTAATAAAAAACTTAGTTAAAAACTTATTGGGTATTTAAATATTAAGGTGTATTTTTAAAAATAATCAAAATGAATAAAAAAGAACTTTATTATACGGTAATAATTTCATTGGCATTGCTACCTATTGTCATTAGTGCTCAGGTTCCTATTAACGTTCCCAATATTTTGAATAACGTAAAGATTATTCTTTTTCAGGTCTTCAATGGACTAGTTGTTATCATGGTGGTTTATGCTGCGATCAAATATTTAACAGCTAAAGGAGAACCAAGTAAAATAGCTGAAGCTAATAAGGCTCTTACGTGGGCTGTTGTAGGAGTGGCTGTTGGTCTTTTGGCAAATTTTGCAAGTGCCTTTGTAAATTGGTTGCTCACCAATACTAATCCTAACCCATAGTAATTTATAATTTTCCTGGTTTTTTATATTATCCCGCTTGACGGGATTTTATATTATTAGTATTCTAGAAGGAAGTGAGTTTATTAAGCTCCCGTGGTGGAATTGGCAGACACGCGTGCCTTAGGAGCACGTCTCGCAAGGGGTAGAGGTTCGAGTCCTCTCGGGAGCACTAGGAAAAAGACAGCCCAATGGGCTGTCTTTTTTTCTATTCCCGAGAGGACTCGAACCTAGGATGGGGTCGGGAAGGAGAAGTCCTTCCCGTGTAGGAAAACAGCGTAGCGTTAGAAACCGAGGGTTTCTAAAAAGGAGCGAAGCGACGCTGGTTCAAGCGAAGCGGAGTCCTCTCGGGAGCACTATCAAATAAAAACCGCCAACACAAAGGCGGTTTTTATTTGATATAATTGCTCTTGATGAGGTTGAGAACCTCTAATCCCCTTGTTGCTTAAGATTCTTGCTTCTTTTTAGGTATTCTTATTGTTAGAATTCCTTTATCCATTTCAGCTTGAGCCGACTCAGCATCTACGTTTTCTGGTAAAACTATCTTTTTTGAAAAAGGTCCCCAATAGCATTCTTGATAAAAATATCTTTGTTCTGATTTATTGTGCGGATTTTGTCTATCTCCTTTTATAATCATCATCTCTTCTTCTACTGATATGTCTAAATCTTTTATTTGGGCTCCAGCTATAGCGGTTAAAATAACGAAATCAGAACCAGTTTCAAATACATCAACTACTAATTCTCCTCCCATATCAAAGATGTCTTGCACTCCTTCGTTTATTGTTTTTTCAGATTTTTCTTCTGTTCTCCCGCCTGCGCCAAGGTTTTGGCGGGCAGGTAATTTTACTTTTTTTGCCATTTTATTAGGGTAGAGGGTTTAGGTTATAGGGTTTAATGACTAGGCGCTAGGCGCTAGACCCTAAACGCTAAACTCTAAAGTTTACAAATTCCTTTTACTTTTTTAATTTCATCAAAGTCGTAAATCATAAATATGACCAAACCCATTATTATTAGCAAAGGAACTATAAAGTTCATAGGTCTTGCTAATGTTATTATAGAAAAATCATAAAGTCCGTGCAATAGGGAGGCTAACAATATTCCTGATCCCACTAATAATTTTCTTTTTCTATCTCTTAGTGATGCTATTGCTAAGAAGTACCCTATTAGTGCAGAACATAGAGTGTGCAAGAATGTTGCTCCTATGAATCTTATAAAGCTTATAGCTATTGTTGTTTCTAATAATTTATTAACATTAAGATAATTATGATCTATGGGAGAGAATAAGTACAGCATATTTTCTACTGCTGCAAAGCCTAGGGCAACAACAACCATGTAAAGCATTATGTCTAAAGGTTCATCTAGCGTAGATTCTTTTATTATTACCTGTCTCACAACGAAATATTTTAAGAACTCTTCTGTAAAAGCTATCACAACAAACCATTTTAATATATCGGCTATAATTGGCCAGCCGTCTAATATACCAGACATTTTAACTTGGTTTAGCAGTCCAGATAATCCTACTTGAACTATGAATACTGGGATTGTTAGTAAAGCTCCGTAAATAAATAGTTTTAATATCGTTCTTTTAGGTTCTGGGTGAAGGTCTTTTCTTAGGTAGTAAGAAAGCCACACTAAACTGGGAAGGATTCCAAATAAAATATATATAGTTAAATGCATAATATTCTACAAAATTATTCTAATTATACTAATTGTTCTAATTACTCTAAATAATTATAAAAAAAATAATGACTAATTTCTAAAGTATTTTAGGATTTAGATATTTTCTAATTGCGACTTATATAGGTTAATTAGAATAATTAGGTTAATTAGACATTTTAGTTGGGCCAGCTTTCAATCATTAATAGTTTTGCCTTGTTTTCAATGGGTAAATATTGGTATATTTCTTCTGTAATGAAAGGCATAAAAGGATGTAACACCCTAAGAGACTTAGAAAGTATTTCTAAAAGCATAAATTGAGTAGCCTCTTTTTCTTTTTGATCAGCTTCAGGAGATAAATTCTTTTTACTTTCTTCTATGATTTTATCACAGAAGGTATGCCAGAAATAGTGATATATCTTTTCTGCTGCATAGTAAAACTTAAAATCATCCATTAATTTAGTTATTTCTTTTACAGTTTTATCAAGTTCTTTTAAGGTTTCTTTCTGTTGTTTATTTAAAGATACTTTTTTAGTTTCTTTATAATCTTTAGTATTTAATAAAACGAACTTTGCAGCATTCCAAATTTTATTGGCAAAATTTCTATGCCCTTTAATTTTATTTTCATCTAAAGCTAGGTCTTGCCCTGGAGTATTTCCCATGACCAAACCTATTCTCAAAGCGTCAGTTCCATATTTATCTGATATATCTAAAGGATTTATTACGTTCCCCTTAGATTTTGACATCTTTTGACCCTTAGCGTCATTGACCAATCCGTGCAGATAAACAGTATTAAAAGGAACCTTTTTTGCCAAATATAAGCCAAAAATAACCATCCTTGGAATCCATTTAAATATTAAATCAGATCCAGATTCCATAACATCTGTTGGATAAAAAGTTTTAAAATCTTTACTGTTAGGATAATCTAAGGCAACTAATGGCCATTGTCCTGATGAGAACCAGGTATCAAAGGTATCTGTATCTTTTCTGACAGAGCCTTTACATGTAGGGCAAATATTTATTTTATTTTCTAAATCGGGAAAACCATCTTTGCAATTGTCACAGATTTTAGCTGGAATAGGAATTCCCCAGACTATTTGCCTTGAAATGTTCCAATCGATGGTATTTTCCATCCAGTATAAGAATATTTTCCTGAAATTATCTGGAATAATTTTTATTTTCTTAGCTTTTACTGCATCAGCTGCTTTCTTAGTCAAAGGTTTCATTTTAACAAACCACTGAGGCAATATTTGAGGCTCTATTAAAGTTTCGCACTTATAACAGACCGGAACATTGTGAATGTAATTTTCATCTATTTTAACTAACAACCCCTTTTCTTTAAGTTTTTCTACGATTTTAGGACGAGCTTCTGTTATTTTCATACCAGCAAATTCTCCAGCGATAGGTAAAAGTTTTCCCCTTTGATCAATAATTTGTTCTTTATCTAAGTTGTGTCTTTGCGCTATATCAAAGTCTATTGCGTCATGCCAAGGAGTTATGGTCATAACTCCAGTACCAAATTCCATGTCTATGGCTTCATCTTTTATAATAGTTGCTGTTATTTTGCCGTTTATCCATTCTAATTCAATTTGTTGGCCATCTTTATATTCTTTGTATCTTTCATCTTTTGGATGCATAACAACGTATTTATCTCCGAATTTAGTTTCTGGCCTGGCGGTTCCAATAGTAAAAGGACCGTACTGGAAATAATAAAAAGCGTCTTTTCTTTCTTTTTTATCGGTTTCTACGTCAGAAAGGGAAGTCTGATGTTTTGAACACCAATTAACAATTCTTTCTCCTCTATATATAAGGCCATCATCATACATCTTTTTAAATGTATTCTGAACTTCTTTTACTATGTCTTCATCTAGTGTAAATTTTTCTCTTGACCAATCACAAGAAGACCCCATTTTCTTTATTTGAGATTTAATATTGGTTTTATTTTCAGCTGTGAATTGTAAAATTTCTTTATAGAGTTGCTCAGGTTCCATACCAAATCTGCTTCTTCCTTCTTTTTCAAGTTTCTTTTCATACACTACTTGGGTTTCAAATCCAGCGTGGTCAAAACCAGGCAGCCATAGCGCCTTAAAGCCTTTCATTCTCTTGTAGCGAGTCATAATGTCTTCAATGGTCATTACCAGAGCGTGTCCGGCGTGCAGGTTCCCATTAGCATTGGCAGGAGGCATAATAATAGTAAAAGGCTTCTTATAAGTTTTTGGAAGATTGTCTGGATTAAAAAAACCGCTGTCTTCTTGCAGTTTATAGATCTTGTTCTCTACTTTTTTAGCGTCATATTGTCCCTCAATCATAAAATCAAAGATTAAATATTAAAAATCAAAATGACAGTTTAAATTCAAAAATAGTTAATTCATCATAACAAAGTTGTTATGTACGGTAAACTATTGACAAATACATTGAATGGGTGTATAATTAAGATATAGTAAAAGTCCTTTAATAACCTACTTTACTTGCAGTAGTCACAGCCACAAGGCCTTAGAATCTGAGGATTTATGGCTGTGACTACCATGTCGGTACGTCAAGCAAAGGATCTTTTTTAGAAAGAGGTGACGCCATGACAAAGGTCATGACCGCATCCAAACCAATGACTGATGGACAGATTGAGAACGTGGTCAACAAACTTCGCGACGCCTTGCGTAAGCATCGGAGTGAGTTCAGCTCTGAACCTGTTCAGCAGGTTCTCGGAGTTGAAAACTTGGGAATGGAGCTTATGGCTCCGTTTCGCCAACGTGTCGAGGCAGTGAGTAACATGATCACTCGTCGCGCCAAGGTCAATCGGACTCGCAACGCACAAGTAGCCATCGACGCCACCGGACGCAGGCAGTATACTGACAAGGATGTTGTGGACGCCATGCCCAACGGTGAGGGAGAGGAAGTCGAAGTCGTCTTCTTCAACCTCGGTCGCTACGTGAGCGACACGGATCTCGACAAAGAGTACGAGCTTCGCGGCCTCAAACCCGCTGATCCGTTCTCCTTGGCCGCAGTCAACGAAGTCGATCCGGCCTTCGCTGATCAGAAGCCCAACGTCACTCATTGGAAGGATTCCAATGGCAAGTGGTGTTACGCCGCTTTCCGCCAGTGGAACGACGAGCGCCGCGTGAATGTCCACCGCTGCGACCATGTCTGGGATGGCGACTGGTGGTTTGCGGGCCTTCGCAAGTAATCTTCAAGTTACCCTTGGTGACTTGGAACTCTGGTTCTTCGTTGAACCGTTGATTCCTTGGAACCGTCGTAACACAACCAAAACTCCTCAATGCATGATGCAGCGAGGAGTTCTTTTTTTATTTCAATGTGGTAAGATAAAAATCGGATAGTAGGCTATTATCAAGTCTGCGGTTACGGCTTCAGACAGCCCAATTCTATATTTCAAGCAAGGGGAAAATAAGTAGTTCATAAATTATTTATTTTTTCCGAGTGCAGAAATATATGGGTCAAACCCATATATTTCAGGATTATGCAGAATCAAAGTGGTCACGGCTTCTTTGAGAGTCATGCCTGATTAGTAAAAAATGAAGATACTTGGTGTAAAGCGTTAAGGTATATTTTAAGATACCGAATTAATTCAGCCCCGAGAGTACTCAAAGGGTGATGGCAGAGATGACGCTTTGCATAAAACTAGCCGCTTTCAACCAGTGGAACGACGAGCGCAACGTGAATGTCAACCGCAACGACAATGACTGGAATGGCGACTGGTGGTTTGCGGGCCTTCGCAACTCTCTTTATTTCTCCGCTTTATGGCGGAGTTTTTATTTAACAGACCTAAGCCAGCCGCCTAACATTTTTCCCACCTCATTTAATTTTTCAGAAAGATTTATATATTTTTTATTATCCAAAGCTTTTATCTCCCATGAAACTTGCAGAAAAAATTTCAGTAAGTCTAGTTTAACGGAAGCTCGTTTAAGGAAAATCTCTTTCTCTGCTTTATCTGAATACCCAGCTTTTATAATATTTTCTATAACTTCTAAAAATAAACCATCAATTTTTTGTCCCAACGTCTGGCGTGAGTCTTTTGGAAAGTCAGGAAAAAAATCGTGCCACAATTTATAAATTGCCACTAACTTTTGAATAATACTCAACCCAAACTGGTTGGGGGGGGGGATTAGAGGAAACGTCTTTATGAAAATTAGATTGGATCATAAATTTAAAGATTTAATTGGTATTGATAACTTGCTAATAGCTTGGCAAGAGTTTTTAAGAGGCAAAAGAAACAAAAAAGATGTTCAGCAATTTCAATTTAGCCTAATGGATAATATGCTATCACTTCATTATGATTTGTTCAACCAAGCCTACCGACATGGAGGATATAAAGAATTTAATATTTCTGATCCAAAACCAAGAATTATCCATAAAGCCACTGTGCGTGATAGACTTTTACACCATGCCGTATATAGAATTCTTTACCCATTTTTTGACGATAAATTTATATCAGATTCTTTTTCGTGTCGCGACAACAAAGGGACCCATAGGGCAATTAAAAGGTTTGAAGAGTTTTACCGCAAGGTAAGCAAAAATAAAACAAAAACCTGTTGGGTACTAAAGTGTGATATCAAAAATTTTTTTCATTCAATAAATCAACAGGTATTAATGGAAATTTTAGAGGAGTATATTTCAGATCGAAATATCATAAATCTTTTGCAAGAGATTATTACCAGTTTTTACTATACAAAAGAAGGGTTTGGTTTACCCTTAGGAAATTTAACTTCACAGCTTTTTTCTAATGTCTATATGAACAAATTTGACCAGTTCGTGAAACATAAACTGAAAATAAAATACTATATTCGATATGCTGATGATTTTGTAATTTTATCAGAAAATAAAAATTACTTAAAAGAAAAAATCCCACTCATCAGAGATTTTTTGCAAAAAGAATTAAGCCTCGTTCTACATTCAGATAAAATTTATATTAAGACCCTATACTCCGGAATTGATTTTTTAGGTTGGGTAAATTTTAAACATCACAAGACGATAAGAAATACGACGAAAAAGAGAATATTTAAAAAGATCAAAAAAAATAGTAACTCAAAAACTTTAAGTTCTTACCTTGGTATATTAAAGCATGGAAATACGAAGAAGATTAAAAGTGCTATCTTAAAATTATATGTTGATTTTTTGTTGTAGTAACCATATAATTAAAAAAAATAAATAACATAATTTGCTAAATTTTAAGATACTCAAAAAATCTAAGAAGAGTAATGCTAGATTAGGATTTATAGAAACATCAAACGGGGTCGTAGAGACCCCTTCTTTAGTGCCGGTAGCAACTCAGGCCGTAATTAAGACGTTAACTTCTGAAGAAGTTGAGGAAACTAAATCCCAATTATTGATATGTAATACGTTTCATCTTCATTTAAAACCGGGAGAGAAGTTTGTTGATAAGGCAGGAGGATTACATAAATTCATGAATTGGAAGAGGCCTTTAATGACAGACTCAGGAGGGTTTCAGGTTTTTTCTTTGGGTTTTGGCAGAGATTTGGGAACCGGGAAAATTTTAAAAGAAAAAATAGACAAAGAATCTATAACCCTATCATCAAAACCTAAGAATATAAAAATAACTCAAGATGGAGTTTATTTTAATTCACCAATAGACGGAGCCAAGTTATTTATAGGACCAAGAGAGTCTATTAAAATACAAGAAAAATTAGGAGCTGATATTATTTTTACATTTGATGAATGCACATCTCCATTAGCAGATTATGAATATACTAAAAAATCTCTGCAAAAAACTCACGAATGGGCCAAAATATGTTTAGATGTAAAAAAATCAAAACAAGCTTTGTTCGGAATTGTACAAGGAGGTAAATATCAGGATTTAAGAAAAGAGTCGGCTAAAATTATAGGATCTATGGATTTTGATGGTTTTGGAATTGGCGGAGAATTTGGTGACGATAAAACAATGATGCCTAAGATGATAAATTGGGTAGTTTCTGAATTGCCAGAAAAAAAGCCAAGACATCTTTTAGGAATAGGGCATTTAGAAGACATGGAAAAAATTATGAAATCAGGAGTTGATTTGTTTGATTGCACTGCTCCAACGCATTATGCCAGACGGGGGATTGCCTTTACTTCAGAAGGTAGATTAGATTTAAAGAATAAGAAATTTTTAAATAAAAGAGAACCCTTAGATAAAAATTGTGTTTGTAATGTTTGTTTGAAATACAGAAAAGATTATATAAGTCATTTAATCAGAGCTCATGAAATTACTGCATTAAGGTTAATAACCTTTCACAACTTGTGGTACTTTAATAGCTATGTTGAAGAATTAAGAATGAAGATAAAGAATGGAAAGATATAATTTTGATTGATAATTCATCATATATTAAGTAATATTATGTAATATGGAACAAATAAAAAACGGATTATCAAAAATTAAACAAAAAGAGGTAGCGATTAAGAAAGAGGTAAGAGAAAAAACTATAGGCTATATTTTAGCTGCACTTGGGCTAGTTGCTGGACTTGCTTGGAACGAAGCCATTAAAGGTTCTATTGATTCTATTTTTCCAAATTCAGGAAACGGACTTTTTGTTAAATTCTTTTATGCTGTTGTAGTAACTTTGATTGTAGTTATAATTAGTATGTATTTAGGAAGTCTTATAAGAGAAAAGGATTCAAACTAAATCGATTGAGCGTCAAAATTTTGTTTCAGATGCAAGGATTCTTCTGAGGAGGAGATACTAGAAGTATCTTCGACGAAGAAAAACGAAGCAGGTGAGATAAAATTTTGACGCCCGAAGGGAAAAGGGAAGTTGTAAAATAGCTAATTTCCCTGCCTGCGCAGGCAGGTTCAGATTTTCTCCTCGACGATGCGCAAAGGCATCGCCTCGTCGAAAGATCTTGTGAACTTAACTATTTTACAACTTCTCAAGACGATTTGAGTTTGTATCCTTTGCTCTAGATCAAAGGAAGAAGACGTTAAAAGTTAAATTTTAAAATTATGTATACATTACCAGAGCTACCATATGACTACAGTGCTCTAGAGCCTTATATTGATACAGAAACTATGAAACTGCATCATGACAAACATCATGCCTCGTATGTTAAGAATTTAAATGATGCTATAGAAAAGCACCCAGAATTAGCTGTAAGAACGGCTGAGGAGCTTTTGTTAGACTTAAATAGTATTCCAGAAGATATAAGAATGGTTGTTAAGAATAGTGGGGGAGGTCATGTGAATCATTCGATGTTCTGGCAGATTATGGGGCCTAATGCAGGCGGCAGTCCGTCAGGAGTGCTTTTAGAAGCTATTAACAATGATTTTGGCAGTTTTGCTGATTTTCAGAAAAAATTTGAAGAAACTGGATTAAAAAGGTTTGGTTCTGGATGGGTTTGGCTAATAAAAGATAAAGAAGGAAAATTAGATGTTGTTTCTACTCAAAACCAAGATAATCCAATGTCAGATGGATCAATTCCTATAATAGGAAACGATGTTTGGGAACATGCTTATTATCTTAAATATAAAAATATGAGAGTAGATTATCTTAAAGAATGGTGGAATGTTGTTAACTGGCAAGAAGCTGAAAACAGATTTGAGCGATAGCGAAAACCCCGCTTTCTATACAGATTGTAGAAGGCTTATTGGTCAAAATATTAAATAATTAAATTAAAATTGCATTCTGCTCTATAAGATTAGCTTAAAAGGCGGGGCACCCACTTCATTCGAATGATAACTTTAAAGGAAGTAAAATCTAACCCTCAAATTTTAGAATTTATAAATCAGACAGAAGAGTCTATGAGGGCTTTGTCTTATACTAATCATGGATTGAGGCATTCTAGCGTTGTAGCTCAAAGGGCAACTCAAATTGCCAAAGAAATCGGTCTTGGTGAAAGGGAAGGGGAATTAGCTGCGATATCTGGATTTTGCCATGATATGGGCAACTTTATGACAAGAAATTTACATCACCACATGGGGGCAATTTTATTTGGACAGGTCTTTTCTGGAAAAATGGATCCTAAGGAATTGGCTATAGTAATGCAGGCCATTTCTACTCACGACAAGGATGAAATGAATTTCACGGATAATGTTTCAGCTATCCTTGTTTTAGCTGATAAATCAGATGTTGATAGATCTAGGGTTAATGAAACAGATATGCGCGAAATAAAATCAGATATTCATGACAGGGTAAATTATGCTGCAAGGGAGAGTAAGATAAAAGTTAATAAAGAAAAGAAAAATATCACTTTAACTTTAAAGATAGATACTAATTTTTGTCCGATCATAGAATATTTTGAAGTTTTTACAGAAAGAATGACTTTTTGCCGAAAAGCAGCTCAATTCTTAGGTTATGATTTCGGTTTAGTGATAAATAAATTCAGGCTCTTATAATGAAGAGTAAAGATTTCTATGTTATTTGTGACAATATAAGAAGCCTAGAGAATATAGGGTCTATATTTAGAACAGCTGATGCTTTGAAGGTGACTAAAATATATCTTTGTGGTATATCGGGAACTCCGCCAAACCATAAAATATCAAAAACAGCGCTTGGTGCTGAACAAGACATTCCATTTGAATATCATAAACAAACTTTAAGGTTGATTAAGAAGCTGAAAAAGGATAAAATTCTAATAGTGTCGTTAGAACAAGACAAGAAAAGCGTTTCTTACGATAAATTTGTTCCAAAATTTCCTTTAGCTTTGGTTATAGGCAATGAGGTAAAAGGTATATCAAAGAGTATTTTGAATAATTCAGATAAAATTATAGACTTACCCATGCTGGGAAACAAAGAATCATTGAACGTTTCTGTTGCATTTGGCATAGCGGGTTACGAAATAATTAAGAAGAGAATTTAAAATTAAAATTTATTAAATCATGATTAATCCAAGCGACATAGATTTTATCAATTACATACTTACAAATCCTACTTTTGGTCTTATTTTTATTTTATTGTCTTTTTGGTCTTTAGTCTGGAAGGGTTTTGCCCTATGGAAATCAGCTAAAAATAACCAAAGAAATTGGTTTATAGCTATTTTAGCAATAAATACATTTGGTATCTTAGAGATTATTTACATATTTTATTTTGGAAGGAGAGAGAAAATAAAAGATAATGAGCAGAAAATGAAATTATAATTTGATTTTCTGGGAAATTATTTTTTATTTGCGAACGAGTGAACAAAATATGCTTTGCATATCTGTCAAAACCAAGAGCTATAAAAATAGATCAAAATTCAGGAAGTAGCTCAAAAATGGTGTAAAGAGCTTGACCTCCTAGTATTCTATAAGATAAAATGTTCTAATAGGTAAAACTTAGCATCACAAGGTCGATAATCATTTAATTTTTAAAAAGGTGTTATGGAAGAAGTAATAGCATATTGCGTAAAATGCAAAGCTAAAAGGGAAATGAAAGAACCAAAAGAAGTTTCAATGAAAGGTAGGGGAGATAAAGAAAGAATGGCTATGACAGGGACTTGCGGAGTATGCGGAACTAAAATGTTTAAGATAATGGGTTTAAAAAAGTAATTAAATAGAAACTAGAAAACTAGAAAATTAGAAAAATAGAATACGACAACGTTTGATTCTACCTTCTATCTTTCTAGATTCTAAATTCTTAAAAAATAATATGGTAAGAAAAGCAAATCCGGCTTTATTAAAGCCGATGAATGTATCCTCTGATTTAGAAGCAGTTATTGGTAAGGGTCCAATGCCAAGAGGGCAAGTTGTAAAAAAACTCTGGGAATATATCAAGAAAAATGATCTGCAAGATCCAAAAAATAAGAGAGATATTATTGCAGATGATAAATTAAAAGTAGTTTTTGGTGGAAAGGCTAAAGTGAATATGTTTGAAATGACAAAATTGGTTTCAAAGCATTTGACATAATCTTGGGAGCCTAGACGTTAAAATGTCGCTTTAGGGCGGCATTTTAATTTACAAATCAAAAAAAATCTGGTATACAAAATAAATTAAATTAAAATAAAAAATTTATGTCAGATACATTACAGCGAACATTAGTTCTTCTTAAGCCAGATGCAATACAGCGTGGACTCGTAGGTGAAATAATGCATAGATTCGAAAGAGTTGGTGCTAAAATGGTTGGACTTAAAATGCTTATTTCTGATAAAGATACAGCAAAAAAACATTATACCGAAGATCTTGCTAATCGTAGGGGAGAAAAAGTTAGAAATATTATGCTCGACATGATTACGTCTGGACCAATTGTTGCTATTGTGTATGAAGGAGTGGAAATGGTAGAAGTTGTAAGAAAGATAGTAGGCGCTACCGAGCCTAAGACTTCTGCTCCAGGAACTATTAGAGGAGACTTTAGTCATGTTTCTTTCGCTCATGCAGATGAGAATGACATGGCCGTTATGAATTTGATTCATGCATCTTCTTCAGTAGAGGAAGCCAAAACAGAGATATCGGTTTGGTTTAAACCAGAAGAATTAGTAAGTCACGAACCAATCTATACAAAATACACGATTTGATATATTTTCTTGAAAATAAATATATGCAACTTTAATTCGGAATCTTGACTCATAGTTTTAAAGAGTTACAATAAAGTTAGCTCCATTATCTGCCAATATTTATTCTATATTAGCTTTTTTATGGGAATCCAATTATTTGTTACGACCGTGGTCGTAGCGTGAGGATACCCACTTAAATTTTAATAGAATTATATTGGTATTGGGGCTACAAAAGGACAACTGATACCAGTTGTTTTTTTGTTTACACTTATTGTTGAAAAGTATTTATGATACAATAAAATAATATAAAATGAAAAAAATATTTCTTCCATTGATTTTGTTCTTATCAGTCATATCAACTGGTTTTGCCTGCCTGCCGGTAGGCGAGGTTTTGGCTGCAACTACCGGAACCATAGATAATATTTATAAATATGCTTGGTCTAGTGACGTGGGTTGGATTAACTTTGCCCCTAATAACGATTCTCAAGATAGTTCGTATATTGGATTAAGCATAGATAGTGATGGGATAACAGGATATTCTTTTGGACAGAATGCTGGTTGGATTAATTTTTCTCCGACTAACGGGGGAGTATTAAATAATACTTCTGGATTTCTTTCAGGATATGCTTTTGGTGAAAATGTTGGTTGGATTAATTTTTCTAATGTTAAAATAAGCTGTACTGGTCAATTTACAGGTAGCGCAACAGGTGATAATGTCGGAACTCTTAACTTCGATTGCCAAGATTGCAAGGTTATGACTAATTGGCTGCCAACTGAAGGATGCGGAACTCATAATGCATGTCAGAATAGTCAGTGCGTTGCTGTTGCTGGCGCAGGGACTGATCAATGTACTACTGATTCAGAATGTAATACAGAGAAACACAATGCTTGTAATGCTCAAGGGCAGTGTATAGTTGTTGATGGATCTGGAGCTGACATATGTCAGGTTAGTGATGATTGTACAAAATCTCACAACGAATGCAGTGTAATGCAGTGCGTTTCGGTTCAAGGCTTAGGATCTGATCAATGTCAAACAGATGCTAATTGCGTTAGCGGTAAGCATAATTCTTGTAATGACCAGGGTCAGTGCTTAATCTTAGACGGACAAGGTTCAAATACCTGTCAAACAGATTCTGATTGCAAAACAGTCGTAGTTTCTGAAAGTCATAATCAATGTAATTTTTTTAATCAATGCGTGTCTGTAAATGGTCCGGGCGCCAATGAATGTCAGTCGGATTCTGATTGTGGTAATCCTATTATTAATTTGCCACCAGTTCCCCCGGTTATTAAAAAAATTATTGATCCAGCAGTAGAGATACTTCAACCTGTAACTGAAACGATTAAAAAGGTAATAGAAAGTCCAGTAGGATCTGTAGCAAGCAAAGTTATTACAACTACAGGAGTAATCGTTACAGCTAGCGGAACAATTGCTGCTACCACCACTACTTTAATTGCTACGGGGGTTGGAGCGTTTTTCCCTTCTTTGTTTGATATAGTTTTAAGTTTAATAAGATTATGGGGATTATTATTGACTGGATTGGGAATAAAGAGAAGAGTTAAAAATTGGGGAATAGTTTATGACTCAATAACTAAGCAACCCTTAGATCCTGCTCAAGTTCTATTGAAAGATTCAGATGGAAATGTTGTTTATACAGCTATTACAGATATAGATGGTAGATATGGATTTTTGGTGCCACCTGGAACTTATACAATGATTACGAAAAAAACTAACTATGCTTTTCCATCAGAAAAATTAGCTGGTAGAATTTCAGATGAAGCTTATAATAATCTTTATTTTGGAGGACCTATAGCAATTAGGAATTTTGGAGAAGTTATTACTAAGAATGTTCCTATGGATCCAGTTAAATTTGATTGGAATGAATTTGCTAAGAAGAGCAAGACATTTATGAAGTTCTATTCTAAATGGGACTTAGTGATTAAAAGGATTATAGATCTTTCTTATATTGTTGGATTTGTTGTGGCAATTATAGCTTTTATATCTGTTCCTAAACCTTACAATTCTATTATTTTAGGTTTGTATTTGGTGTTACTCTTCTTAAGAATGTTTGGCTTGAAGACGAAGTCCTTTGGCTATATAATGGATAAAACAACATCAGAGCCTCTTTCTTTCGCAATTGTCAGAGTTGTTATACCTAATACTTCAGTTCAAGTGGCTCAAAGAATTGCAGACGCTTATGGAAGATATTATTGCCTTGTTCCAAAAGGACGATACCAAGTAAAGATAGAGAAGAAGAATAAAGATGCGTCTTACTCTCCAGTTTACACTTCTCCTATAATAAACGTCTCCAAGAGGGGAATAATAAAGGAAAAGTTTAGAATAGATAGCAATGTTTCAAATACTAATGTTGGTCCTAAAAATACGCCTGATGTGAAAAATAGTACATCTCAAAAACCTATGCCAGAACAAAATAATGTTAAAAACAAAAGCAAAGGAGATGAAAAGTTGGATATAGATCCTTATCTTTTAATTCATCAATTAAAATCTCCTTTATCATCAATGAAAATTTCTGAAGAAATGTTCTTAGATGGAAATTTTGGAAAACTTACTCCAGAACAAAAAGAAATAATAGAAAGAATGCACGAGAAATCAGAGAATTTGATGTCATTAATTAATGACATTTCAGATATTAACAAGGTAAAGGAAAAATTCTCATCTTTTAATTTCACTTCAGAAAATATCTTAGATTTGATATCAAATGTGATATCTCTTAAGAAAGAAGATATTAATGCTAAGAAAATTGATTTAAAAATAAGCGGAGAGAATATACCTCAAGTAAAAATTGATAAAGAGAAAATGTGCATAGCCTTCGAAAATATTATTGATAATGCGATAAAATATAATAATTTAGGGGGCAAATTAGATGTTTCTTTTGAAGATAAAGGAGATTCTCTATTAATAAAGTTTTCAGATACTGGAATAGGAATACCTCCTTACGAAAAAGATAAAATATTCAGTAAGTTCTTTAGGGCAGAAAATGCAAAGAAATTTGATGGAACTGGTTCTGGGTTAGGATTACTGATAACAAAAAGTATAATAGAGAGCCATCATGGGAAAATATGGTTTGAATCAGAAGAGAATAAAGGTACTACATTTATTGTAGAACTTCCAATTCAGCAATAATTCTAGGTATATTGATTGGTTGCAAAAAAATCTATAAAATGTATAATAAAACCACTTATAACTATGGCAAAGAAAATTTTAATAATAGAAGACGATGAGTTCTTTAGAGAACTCATTAGAAAAAAAATCTCATCTAATAAGGACTTTGAATTTATGGAAGCAGCTGATGGAGAAAAGGGATTAGAGGCTATTAAGAAAGAAAAACCTGACTTAGTTTTATTAGATTTATTGCTACCGAATGTTGATGGTTTTGAAGTTTTATCAAAAGTGAGATCGGATTCTGATATATCTAAAACACCAATCATAGTTCTTTCTAACCTAGGTCAGCAAGAAGATATAGAAAAGGCCTTAAAGTTGGGAGCTAATGATTATATGATAAAGTCTCAGTTTGATATCAATCAAATCATAGATAAAATAACAAGTCTCACGTAATCTAAAAAAACGTCTCTCGGCGTTTTTTGTTTACATAAAAACCGCGAACAAATTCGTCCGCGGTTTACAAAGTCGTGAGACTCTGTTTTTAAAAGTAACTTAATTTTTTCTTGTTAATCGGTTCCAATTATTGCCTTCGCGGGGCCTGAGAGCTTCTGATCCTACGGCGCAATAGGGGCAGTTATCTGGCTGGAATGTTTGAATATCTATTTTAAGCAAGGGCAAAACTCTTGAATTTTCTATCGTGGTAATTCGATTATCTGGGTCTGACCTGTCTACGACAACAGGTAGAAATGGAACAAAGAGTATTGGTAATTTGGGGTATTGATCTCTAATTGCTTTTCTTACTTTTAGGCTTGATTCGCCAGTTGTTATTAAGTCTTCAACTTGAAGAATTATACCTCCTTTAATTAGAGGCTTATTTGTAGGATCCCATATTTGATCTTTATCAGTCTTTATCATCTTAACGTGATCTGTCAGACTTATATCGGCAATAGTTTTTGCCAACATGGTGGAAGATGTAGCAGCTCCCACAACATGCATAAAACCGCTTTTCCAAACTTCAGATAATGCTTCTAATATGAAGTTGGCGATATTAATTCTTGCTTGAAGATAATTCTCATTTTTCAAAAAAGTACCCACGTCAACAAAACCATTTGAGTGAAGCCCTGTGGTAAGTAAGGCATGCGGATAATTGGGATTAGGAGGTACTTCATAAGTCCAAATTCTTTCTGCTGTTTCAAGATATCATCTTACTCGATGTTCATTAAATTTAGTCTGTTCTGACATTGTTAGTTCCTAGTTGAGTTGACAACGAGCTTTTGTACAGGTAAACAGTTTACTTGCACGTGTTGAATAAAATAATACCATAAAGATTATAAAAATCAAATTATAAAAAAAGCGCCTTACGGAATAATTCGTTTGTAACGAATTCCGTAAGGCGTTAGAGAACGAGCCGTAGCTCGCACTATTTAGGGCCATTGCCATTGAAGGCGGTGAAGTTCGATCAGTGACTTGTAGGCACAGACAACGGCGCTTTCCTCTACGAAAAGGCCAGATTCAAGAATTTCTCGAAATTCACTCAGCGGAACCATGATGGTTTCCATAATCTCGTTCGGGTTTGGGCTCCGAGCGTCCTGTACCTTTTCCAGGTCCGTAGCGAGAAAGAGATGAGCACGCAGGCCGTGGTCATCTGCTCCTGCGCCACGATACTTGCCGGTCTCGATCATAATATGGCCGAGGTGCTTGAAGTTTCCGCCACCCAAGCCAGTCTCTTTGAGATAGGATTGCTTAGTTCTATCGGTAATCTCTTCAAGCGTTGCTTTTGGATCGATCTTACCAATGCCGCCAGGTGGAAGCTCCCAGCTCGCCTGATTGACACCAGGCTTCCATTGGCAAAGAGTGACGACTTCGCGATAAGTTTTAGTACGAGGTATTAACGTTGTATCAGCTATACAAGCATCGTCCAAACGTTCTTCGTCTATAGTTCCAAATACTACCGCCCAGCCGAAATGCCGGAGAATAGATGTATAATCCTCAACGCCGTTACCTGTTTGGAGTTTGTAGTTCAGCGTTCCTCCGAAGAACGGAATTTTTGGACCGAGCTCTGGTTCTCCGAGAAGCGGCCAACCTTTAAACCGATCTTCTTCCGCCAAATTAAGAAATCGCTCAACTGCATTCATGGCTTTTCCTTTTCTTAATGTACAAGTTTTCTACGGCATCATACCGCAAAGGTATCACACACAATGCATGATAACGTCAATAAATGTATCATATTAAGTACTATAAGTCAAGAGTGCGTTGACTAAAACAAAAACAGAATCCATTAGAAGATTCTGTTTTAAAAATTTCATGATTTTTCTATTTAGTCCTGCTTGTACTGAGTTCATCGAAGTGTCGGGCTGCTGGCCTGCCTGCGCAGGTAGGGAATCTCCCGATGTATAATTGGGACCTCGACTTTCTTATATATTATAAAATGGTGCGTCGGGAGAACCTAATCTTTTCGGAGCGCTGGGAATTGAACCCAGGTCACAGGACCCCCAGCCCTGCATAATAGCCGTTATACGACGCCCCGTCGTATATATAATATTATTAAGTTCTGGCCATTGCCTTAATGCATTTAGCGCATGCTAAAACTCTCTTTCCTGAGGCTAGGCGAGTCCATTGTAGGTTAGGACGTCTTCTTACTTTTCTGGTAGGATTATATTTTCCTCTTAGTTTTACCAATGTCCTTCCCATTGAAGATTTTTTCTCACAAATTGAACAAATTTTTTCAGCCATAATTCATGAAGCATGAAGCATGAAGCATGAAACAAAACAACGATATGTCTGTTTCATGTTTTATGTTTCATGTTTTATGAAGTTTATTCTACATCATCTTTTATTTTTTTGCAATATTTGATACTATGAAGCAAATTATAAGAATAGCTAACAATGGATATTATAATAACTATTTTTTCTCTAATTATATTGCTTTTCTCGGTTGTTATTCATGAACTAGCTCATGGAAGTGTTGCCTATTCTCTAGGAGACTTAACGGCAAAGTATCAAGGAAGACTGACATTAAACCCAATAAAGCATTTAGATCTTTTTGGGTCAATTATACTTCCTTTACTTTTACTGTTGGCGACCGCAGGGCAGGGTCCCGTTTTTGGCTGGGCAAAACCAGTTCCTATAAATCCTTATAATTTCAGAGATCAAAAATGGGGATCTTTAAAGGTAGCTATTTCTGGGCCATTATCAAATCTTTCGTTAGCTTTATTTTTTGGTCTTATCTTAAGGTTTATCCCAGTACAATTTCTTAATAATTTCCCAGGATTATTTTTGATATTTTCCTTTATAGTTCAGATAAACATAATACTAGCCCTATTTAATTTAATTCCAATACCTCCACTTGATGGATCATGGATACTTTTTGACTTATTGCCAGCAGGTCTTTCTCAAGTAAAAACTTTCTTACAACAGTATGGAATATATATGTTGATTTTCTTGATTTTCTTTGGAGGTTTAGGGGGATTGTATGACTTTGTGGGATTCCTGTATCACTTAATTACAGGTTTTTAAGTTTTCCATATTGACTTAATCTATTCTTTTTGCTAAACTATCTTTAACTATGAGCGCATGTGCGCTTGTTTAATTTAAATATAAAACATGAAGCGTAAAGCATGAAGCAAGAATATATTGTTTCATGTTTCATATTCCATGTTCCATGAAAAGTGCCAACAATAAGACAATTAATTAAGAATCCAAGAAAAAAGGTTAAGAGAAAGAAAAAAGGAGTAGCCTTGCATTTTGGTTTTAACACATTACAAAATAGACCATCATATTACCCATCTCCATTAAAGAGGGGTGTTTGTATTAAAGTTTTCACTCAAACCCCAAGAAAACCTAACTCAGCTTTGAGAAAAGTAGCTAGGGTAAAATTATCTAATGGAATGGAAGTTACAGCTTATATCCCAGGAGAAGGTCATAACTTACAAGAACACTCTGTAGTTTTAATAAGAGGAGGAAGGGTAAAGGACTTACCTGGAGTAAGATATCACATTGTCAGAGGAGTTTTAGATACTACTGGAGTAGAAAATAGAAAGAGAGGAAGAAGTAAATACGGAGCTAAAAAACCTAAGGAACAAACATAAAGCATAAAACATAAAGCATAAAACATGAAAAACTACGACGAGTTTTGTTTCATGTTTCATGTTTCATGTCCCATGAACAAATGAGACGAGCCTATAAAAAACATAAAGTTGATCCAGACAGAGTTTATCAAGACGCTGAAGTGTCAAAATTAATAAACAGAGTCATGAAAGACGGAAAAAAATCAACTGCACAGAGAATAGTGTATGATGCTTTTGATTTCATGAAAAATAAGACTAAAAAAGAACCACTGGATGTTTTTAGAAAAGCTATGGAAAACGTTTCTCCTCTTTTAGAAGTTAAAGCCAAGAGAATTGGAGGAGCTACCTATCAAGTTCCAATGGAAGTAAGGCCAGAAAGAAAGTCAGCGTTGGCTATGAGATGGATTTTAGACGCTGCTAGATCAAAGAAAGGAAAAGATATGTATGAAAGATTAGGAGATGAGTTGATTTCTGCTTCAAACAACGAAGGAAATGCAATGAAGAAGAAAAACGATACACATAGAATGGCCGAAGCTAACAAAGCTTTCGCCCATTTTGCACGAAAGAGATAGATTTAGGATTTAAGATATAAGATTCAAGAATAGAATTTTGAAAATTTTGCCTGTCCTGAATGAAATTGAAGGATAAAAAAAGAGCGCCTCGTCGATAAAATCGATTTCGGCGCTAATCACTTTCAAGGAGATTTCACCTTTTTAATTTCTACATAAGTTCTTCTACATGTCTCTTCGTCTTTAAACCATGTCGTATAAACCTCATCACGAAGTAAGAATCCTTTACCCGTTAAGTATTTTTTAGCTTCTCTTTTGGATTGAAAAGGTCCTGTTACTTCGTTTAGTGTTGTGTGATATAATCCTTTTATTTGTTTCATCCAAAGAATGACATACATTTAAAATCTCCTTTTATGGTAGGTGCAAACAATAGCGAAACAATATCATTTTAGGTTTCAATTGTCAAATTAAAAATTCGTAAATCTTAAATCATTATTCAATTCTAGATTCTATTTTCCCTGCCTGCCGGTAGGCAGGTAGTTTCTAGATTCTAAAATTATGTCACGTCAATATCCATTAGAAAAACTTCGTAACTTCGGAATTATCGCCCACATTGATGCCGGGAAAACAACAGTTTCTGAGCGTCTTTTGTTTTATACCGGAGTTTCTCATAAAATTGGAGAAGTTCACGAAGGAGAAACCGTGATGGATTGGATGGAACAAGAAAGAGAAAGAGGAATTACGATCACTGCAGCTGCTATTACGATGTATTGGAAGGGCATTCAAATGAACTTGATTGACACCCCAGGCCATATTGACTTTACTGCTGAAGTACAAAGATCTCTTAGAGTTTTAGACGGAGCAGTTGTTGTTTTTGACGGAGTAGCTGGAGTAGAACCGCAATCAGAAACTGTTTGGAGGCAGGCTGATAAATACGGCACTCCAAGAATCTGTTTTATAAACAAATTAGACAGAATGGGAGCTTCTTTTGAAAAAAGTTTCCAGTCTATTTTAGATAAGTTAACTCCAAATGCAGTAGCTATTAATATTCCAATCGGAGAAGAAGAAAATCTTTCAGCTGTCATTGATTTACTAAAAATGAAAGCTGTTTATTATGAAGGAGAGAAAGGAAAAGACGTGGTTGAAAAAGATATTCCTGCTGAATATATGGAAAAAGCTAAAGAATGGCACCAGAGAATGGTAGAAAAAATAGCTGCTGAAGATGAAACGCTTTTAAATAAAGTATTAGAGGGACAAGAACCAACTAAAGAAGAGTTAATGGCAGTATTAAGAAAAGCTACACTGGCTTTTACATTAGTACCTGTTTTTACAGGTTCTGCTTTGAAAAATAAAGGAACTCAAATGATATTAGATGCTGTTATTGATTATTTACCTTCGCCCGCAGATATTAGTTTTGTAAAAGGAACAGATCCAAAAAATGGAGCTGAAATTGAAAGAAAATTTAATGACGATGAACCATTTGCTGCCTTGGTATTTAAGGTGGCAACTGATCCATTCGTAGGACAGCTAACTTTCTTTAGAGTTTACTCTGGAACTCTTAATAAAGGAACCTATGTATTAAATTCAGTAACTGGAGAACAGGAAAGAATTGCTAGAATTATTAGAATGAAATCAAATGACAGAGAAGAAGTTGATGTCTTATACGCAGGAGAAATTGGAACAACGGTTGGATTGAAAAATACTATTACTGGACATACTTTGTGCGATAAAAATAATCCAATTGTCTTAGAAAAGATTTCATTCCCAGAACCGGTTATATCTATGAGAGTTGAACCAAAGACTAAGGCTGATCAGGAAAAATTGATCATGTCTATTAGAAAGCTTACTCAAGAAGATCCAACATTCAGAATTAAAGAAGACTTAGAAACAGGAGAAACGATTATTTCTGGAATGGGAGAATTACACTTAGACATTATTGCCGACAGACTAAGGAGAGAATTCAATGTTGATGCTAATTTTGGAAAACCCCAAGTAGCTTATAGAGAAACTATTACCGGTGAATCAGAAGCTGAATCTAAGTATGTTAGGCAGTCTGGAGGAAAAGGACAGTATGGACACGTTTGGATTAGAATTAAGCCAAGGGAGAGGGGAGCAGGATTTGAATTTATTGATGAAATTAAAGGCGGAGCTATTCCAAAAGAATTTATTAAGCCAACCGAAAAAGGTATTATTGAAGCAATGGATAAGGGAATTGTAGCTGGGTATCCATTAGTAGACGTAGAGGTTACCCTGTTTGATGGAAGTTACCACGACGTTGACTCATCTGAATTTGCCTTCAAGATAGCAGGTTCAATGGCCCTGCAAGATGCAGCCAGAAAAGCCAAACCAGTTATCCTTGAACCTATTATGAAGACAGAGATTATTACTCCAGAAAACTTCTTTGGACAAGTAATATCAGATTTGTCATCAAGAAGAGGGAAAATAGAAGAAACTTCAGAAAGAGTAGGAATGAAAGTTATAGATGCTTCTGTGCCTTTATCTGAAATGTTCGGATATGCTACAGGGCTGAGATCGCTAACAGAAGGAAGGGCATCGTTTACTATGCAATTTGACAGATATGAGCCGGTTCCAGGAAACATTGCTCAGGAAATTGTGGATGGTAAACGTAAGTAAACTTGCCGCAGAACAAACGCTGAATATCGCGGAACGAACGCAGAATTATTTTAGCTAAGAAAAAAGCCTATGTTTGTTTCATAGGCTTTTACCGCAATATGGACAGAATTGCCATCCATGTAATCGCTTCCCTTTATCATGCATACTCTCAAGATGTTCTCGTATCATACTGTATTGAACGATAATATCTGTATTTGTGCGAGGCACAGGTAATAACTTGCCACATTTCTCACAATGCTTATATGAAGGGTTAGTGCGATTACCACAAGAAAAACAATCTACCCACATAATTACGGTAGTCATTGCAATTACTCCTCTTGGGAATAGGTTGTGCTGAAAGATATAATAATTTATAAAATGATTTTTGTCAAATTTGACAGAAGGTAATAGGGTGATAATATTAAAACATGAAAAAGAAAAATGTAACAATTGATCAGCTGGCTGTAATGGTACAGAATGGATTTAGTGATGTAGGCAGTAAAATGGCTACTAAGATTGAATTGCAGAAAGGTTTAGAAGGAGTTAATAAAAGATTAGATAAAGTAGACAATCGATTGGATAGGATTGAGGATATTTTATTAGAAAAGCATGATGAAGAGATAAAAAGCCTTAAAGCAAGGGTAAGGATTTTAGAAAACGCATTAGGAATCGAATAAAATGTATTGACTTTTTAAAACTTTTATAATAATATTACGATACTAATTAAATACTAAATAATAAAAAACTAATAATAATTCAATAAATACTATGGCAGAAAAATTTGAGAGGTCCAAGCCTCACGTAAATATCGGTTCTATTGGTCACGTTGACCATGGAAAGACTACATTATCAGCAGCTGTTATGCACGTATCTAAACTACGTGGTTTTAAGTCATCTGATAAAAACGTAGATCAGATCGACTCTTCACCTGAAGAAAAAACAAGAGGAGTTACCATTTCTATTACTCACTTAGAGTGCGAAACTCCAAAAAGGCATTATGCTTGGATAGACTGCCCAGGTCACGCTGACTACATTAAGAACATGATTACTGGAGCAGCTCAGATGGACGGAGGAATATTATTGGTATCAGCGCCAGACGGTCCTATGCCTCAAACAAAAGAACACATTCTTTTGGCTAGACAGGTAGGATTGCCATCTTTGGTTGTATTTATGAACAAAGTTGATATGGTTGATGATCCAGAAATTTTAGACTTAGTAGAATCTGAAGTAAGAGAATTATTGAATAAGTACGGATACCCAGGAGACGAAACTCCAATTATTAGAGGATCAGCTTTAAAGGCATTATCAACAAAGTCTGTTGACGATGCAGATGCAAAGCCAATTATTGAACTATTGGATGCTTGCGATAACTACATCCCAGAACCTGTAAGAGAATTAGATAAGCCTTTTGCTATGGCTATTGAAGACGTTTTCAGTATTGAAGGAAGAGGAACTGTAGCTACAGGAAGAATAGAAAGAGGAATTATAAAAGCTAACGAAGAAGTTGAAATCGTTGGAATTAGACCAACTCAGAAAACAGTTGTTGTTTCAGTTGAAATGTTCCAAAAATCTTTGGATCAGGGACAAGCTGGAGACAACGTTGGAATCTTATTGAGAGGTTTAAAGAAAGAAGATATTGAAAGAGGACAGGTTTTGACAAAGCCAGGAGCAATTAATCCTCACACAGAATTTGAAGGAGAATTGTATGTATTGAGCAAAGAAGAGGGTGGAAGACATACTCCATTTTTCTCAGGATACAAACCTCAGCTTTATATTAGAACATCTGATATAACAGGAGACGTAACATTACCAGAAGGTACAGAAATGGTTATGCCTGGTGATACTGTTAGCTTAAAGTTTAAATTAATCGTACCAGTAGCTTTGGAAGAAAAAAGTAAGTTTGCTATTAGAGAAGGAGGAAGAACAGTTGGAGCTGGAGTTGTAACAAAGATTATAAAGTAAATATATTTTAATGGCAGTAAAAAGTTCAGCACCTAAGAAAAAAAGTGCTTCTATAAAAGTTGATACAACAAAAAAAGAAGCTTCTGTAAAAGCTCCTGAAGTTTCAATTCCAAAATTAAGAATAAAGCTGAAAGCTTATGATCATAAAATCATAGATAGTTCAGTTAAGCAGATAATAGACATAGCTAATAGGAGTGGAGTTGAAATAGTGGGACCCATACCGCTTCCAACAGAAGTATTAAAGTATACGGTTAACAGGTCAACTTTCGTTCATAAGAACGCTAGAGAGCAATTTGAAATGAGGGTACACAAGAGAATAATTGACATTTTAAATCCTAACCCAGAAATTATAGAAGCATTGAGAGACCTGAATCTGCCATCTGGAGTTGACATATCTATAAAAATTTAGTAACATTATTAAATTAAGACAATAGTTAACTTTTTTATGGAATTTTCTTCGTAAAATTCATAGAATAACAACGTTGCCAACTAAAATGGGCAATAGCCCATTTTTTAGTTTAAAATAATATGAAATTCATTATCGGTAAGAAAATTGAAATGTCCCAGGTATTCGATGAGAAAGGAAACTTGATTCCCGTTACTTTGGTTTCAGCTGGACCCTGTGTAGTTTTACAGAGAAAAACAAAAGAAAAAGAAAATTACGACGCCTTACAGATAGGTTTTGAAAAGATAGAAAAGATGAACAAAATAAAAAAGAGCCAGAAAACAAAGCCCTTTAAGCATGTTAAAGAAGTAAGGGATGGGGAGGAAAGTTTGAATGTCGGAGATGAGATAAACGTTTCTATCTTTAAAGAGGGAGACAAGGTTAATGTCTCTGGAATTTCAAAAGGAAAAGGATATCAGGGAGGAGTAAAAAGGCATGGATTTCACGGAAGAAATAGAACTCACGGAGCAAAACACGAAGAAAGGCAATTGGGATCTGTTGGAAGAAGGTTTCCTCAGAGAGTTACTAAGGGAAGAAAAATGCCTGGTAGAATGGGTAGAGATACTATTACTGTTAAGAATTTAGTTATAGAAAAAATTGATATTGAAAATAACATTTTAGCAATAAGAGGAGCTATTCCAGGACATAGAGGAACATTGCTAGAAATAAAAGGATAATTTTTACATATGAAAGCTTTAGTTTACAATCAAGAAGGAAAAGAGACAGGAGAGATGAATTTACCCAAAGACATATTTGAAGTTCCAATGAACGCTGATTTAGTTCACCAAGTTTTTATTTCTCAGAGAGGAAATCAAAGACAGGTTTCAGCTCATACTAAGAATAGATCTGAAGTAAGAGGAGGAGGAAGAAAGCCTTGGAAACAAAAAGGAACAGGAAGAGCAAGGCATGGATCTACTAGATCTCCCATCTGGGTTGGAGGAGGAGTTTCAGGTGGACCAAGAAACGAAAAAAATTACGAAAGAGAAATTCCAAAGAAAATGAGAAGAAAAGCTTTATTAATGGTGCTTTCAGAAAAAGCCAAGAATAATTTAGTATTGGTTTTAGATAATATGGAAATGGATAAACCAAAAACAAAAGTAATGTCAGATTTGATGAAAAAATTACCGATAAACAACAAAAGCAGATTAATTGCTTATTCAGACCCTTCGATAAGCTCAGAGCAAGTTAATAGTGTTTTCTTGTCTGCTAGAAATATAGCTAGGACAGGAGTTACAGAATCAAGAAACATTAATATAGTAGATTTATTGAATTATAAATACTTATTGGTTTCAAAAGACGGAATAGAGGAAATAGAAAAAACATTTATAAAATAAAATGGCATTATTAGATTTTTTAAAAAAGAAGGAAGAAGTTGAGAAAGCAAAAGTAAAATCAGAAAACAAAACTGAGAAGATTTCTTCTGTAAAAAAAGAAGAAAAAAGGGTTGTTAAAGAAGAAAAAGTAAAACCATCAAAGTCAAAATCAGTTAAAGGATTTTCTTATGAAGTTATCAGAGAGCCCCATGTATCAGAAAAAGGTACAATGTTATCAGAAAATAACCAATATGTTTTTAAAGTAAGTCCAAGGAGTAATAAACAAGAGATTAAGAAATCTGTAGAAGGAATATACGGAGTGAACGTGCTTTCAGTTAATATTATAAAAATACCTCCAAAGAAAAGGAGATTGGGAAAAACAGAAGGATTCAGAAAGAAATACCAAAAAGCAGTAGTTACCATTAAAGAAGGACAAAAAATAGAGATATTGTAAATAGTAAGTAGTGGGTAGTGAGAGTAGTTTATAGAACAAAAAATGTTGTATCTACTACCCACTACCCACTACCCACTACAAACTAAAAACTAACTAAATGAAGCATTATAAACCAACAACAGCATCAAGGAGAGGAATGACAGGGATTGATTTTTCATTGCTTTCAAATAAGGGCCCAGAAAAGAGCTTAACTATTAACGTTAGGAGAAATGTAGGAAGATCTGCCCAAACAGGGAGAATCACAGTTAGACATAAGGGAGGTGGAGTTAAGAGGCTTTATAGAATAATAGAATTCGCACAAACTAGAATTGATATGCCTGCAAAAATTGTTGCTTTGGAATACGATCCAAATAGAACAGCTTTTATTGCTTTGATTGAATATCAAGATAATAAAAAGCAATATGTTATTGCTTCACAAGATATGAAAATTGGAGACGAGATTATTTTTTCTGAAAAAGCTCCCTTGAAATCAGGAAACAGATTGCAATTAAAAAACATTCCAGTGGGAACAGATGTTTACAATATTGAATTAGAACCAGGAAGGGGTGGAAAGATGGCTAGATCGGCCGGATCTTCTGCTCAAGTTCTAGCTCATGAAGCAGGATACATTAACTTAAAAATGCCTTCTACTGAAATAAGGAAAGTTAAAGACACATGTTTTGCTACCATAGGAATGGTTTCTAATCAAGAAAACAGATTTTATACAATAGGAAAGGCTGGTAAATCAAGATTAAAGGGTAGAAGGCCTCACGTGAGAGGTTCAGCTATGAATCCTGTAGACCATCCACATGGAGGAGGAGAAGGAAGACAACCAATTGGATTAAAGCATCCTAAGACACCATGGGGAAAGCCGGCTTTGGGAGTAAAGACTAGAAGAAAGAAGAAGTGGACAAGTAAATATATTATTCAAAGAAGAAAGAAATAATATGTCAAGAAGTTTAAGAAAAGGTCCATATGTTGACCAAAATTTATTAGAGAAGGTTTTAAAGTTAAGAAAAGACGAAAAGATAATTGTTAAAACTTGGGCAAGACACAGTTCGATAGTACCTGAAATGGTAGGTTTTACTTTTGGAGTCCACAATGGAAAAGAATTCGTTCCTGTTTATGTGACAGAAGACATGGTTGGTCACAAGCTTGGCGAATTTTCTCCAACAACTAAATTCGTAAGACATGGAGGAAAGATGCAAAGAGACTTGGAAACAGGAGCTAAACCGAATATGACTGAAAAAATGACAGGAGCAAAAAAATAATAGATTATTAATATGGAATTCAAAGTTCAATTAAACAACTTAAGAATAGCACCAAGGAAATCTAGGCAGGTAATTGATTTGATAAGAGGCAAGAACGTTGTTCAGGCTAAGTCTTTGCTTGACTTTACAATCAAGAGAGCAGCTGATCCATTATTAAAACTATTAAATTCAGCGGTAGCTGCAGCCGAAAAAAACCATCAGTTGAAAGAATCTGATTTATATATTGCAAAAGCTACAGTTGATGAAGGTCCTACATTGAAAAGAATGCAACCAGAATCAAGAGGAAGAAGTTTTCCTATAATGAAGAGAACTTCTCATATTACGCTTATTTTGAAAGAAATAAATCTGGTAGTTAAACCAGCTAAGAAAGAAGTTAAGAAAGAAACAACAGAAATGAAAAAGTCAAAAATCAAAGATCAAAATGGCAGTTCAAAATCAAAAAATAAAAAAAGCGTAAAAATCATAAAATCATAAATCTTATATCTTAAATCACGACAATGACACATAAAGTACACCCAAAAGCATTTAGAATAAGGGGGATGGATGACTTCAATATTAGAGGTTTCTATGGAAAGAAAATGCCTCAGTTCTTAGAGGAAGATTTTTTGGTTAAAAGCTTTTTGAGAAATAAATTTGCTGAAGCTTCTATTGCTAATATAGAGACAGAGCATTCAAATAACAAAATAAACATTATTATAGAAACAGCTAGGCCAGGACTTATTATCGGTAGAGGAGGAGAAGGAGTTGAAAATTTGAAGAAAGAAATAGAAAAGATAGTAAATAGAGCGGCAAGAAAGAAGCCTTCTCTTAAGAAGATTTCTTTGCAACAGATCAGAATAGATATAAGAGAAGTTAAGAACCCTTGGATTTCAGCTGCTTTAGTTGCTCAAATGGCTGCAACTCAGATCGAAAAGAGAATTCCTTTTAGGCAGGTTTTGAAAAAGAATATGGAAAGAGTTATGCAGAATAAAGAAGTTAAAGGAGTAAAAATGGAATTTTCAGGAAGACTTAATGGAATTGAAATTGCTAGAAATGAATGGTTGAAGCAGGGCAGGATGCCTTTGCAATCAATCAGGGCAGATATCGATTACTATCAGTCAGAAGCTTACTGTACTTATGGATCAATTGGAGTTAAGGTTTGGATATACAAAGGAGATAAATTTGAATAAAACAGATATCAGATTTAAGATTTAAGAATCATGATGTAAGAATAAAAATTTCATGAATCATAAATCCTAAATCATAAATCAAAAAAAAATGACATTATTAATGCCAAAAAAAGTAAAGCACAGAAAGTGGCGCAAAGGAAGATCAAAGGGGGTTGAAAGGAGGGCCGCTGAGCTTAACTTTGGCAGCTATGGATTAAAGGCAATGGGAACAAAATGGATTACATCAAGACAGATAGAAGCTGCTAGAAGGTTTATAATAAGATATATGAGAAAGGGAGGGAAATTATGGATCAGAGTTTTTCCAGACAAGCCAGTGACCTCAAAAGGAGGAGAAGTTCCATTGGGAGGAGGAAAAGGTGCGGTGGATCATTATGTTTACCCCGTGAAACCTGGAAGAATAATTTTTGAGATAGAAGGATTGAAAGAAGAGATAGCAAAAGAAGCACTTGAAGGAGCTGCTATAAAGTTACCAGTAAAGACCAAGTTTATTAAAAGAGAAATATAAATCATATATCATAAAACATGGAACATGAAACAAATAAACATAACGTTATTGCTTCATGCTTCATGATTCAAGTTTCATGAAAACTAACGAATTAAGAAAAAAAGATAAGGCAGAATTGGAAAAATCTATTGAAGATTTAAAAAAGAAATTGAGCGATTTCAGGTTCAGGTTTTCTTCTAATAAATTAAAGAATGTAAAAGAAATAGGTATCGCCAGAAAAGATATAGCAAGAATGATGACAATAATCAATGAGAAGAATAATAAAGCTGATAAATAATTCATAAACATGCCAAAGAAGAAATTAAAAGGTGTAGTTGTATCTGACAAAATGACAAAGACGATTGTTGTTAAGGTGGAGAGAATCAAAGAACACCCAAAATACAAAAGAAGATACAAATCGCATACAAAATACAAAGCCCATGACGAAAACCAAGAATACCACATTGGAGATAATGTTATTATAGAAGAAGCTAATCCGATTTCTAAGGATAAAAAATGGAAAGTAATTTCTAAAATCTAGTTAGTACTGGGTAGTGAATAGTTTGTAGAACCAAAAAAGTTTTATCGACTATTCACTACTCACTAAAAACTACAAACTAAAATACTATGATACAAACAAGGTCAATGTTAAAAGTCGCAGATAACTCTGGAGCAAGAATAATCCAGTGTATTGGCGTTCCAGGAGGCACAAGAAAAAGATATGCTCAGATTGGAGATATTATAGTTGGTGCTGTAAAGAAAGCAGAGCCAAGAAAGATAGTTAAAAAACACGATGTTGTTAAGGCAGTGATTGTTAGACAAAGAAAGGAATTAAAAAGAAAAGATGGATCTTATATTCGGTTTGATGATAACGCAGTGGTTATTTTAGGAGAAGGGAAAATGCCTAAGGGGGGAAGAGTTTTTGGACCTATTGCAAAAGAAGTTAAAGAAAAAGGTTTTGATGAAATAGCTCAAATGGCTATAGAATTATTATAACGATATAAACGGCATAAACGATATAGACGCTATAAAAACGTAACGATTATATCGAGCAAAGCGATAAGCCGATTATAACGAGTAAATCATTTTATGAAGATCAAAAAAGGAGACAATGTATTAGTGATTTCAGGAAAAGACAAGGGTAAGACCGGAAAAGTTTTGAGATCTATTCCAAAAGAGGCTAGGATTTTAGTTGAGGGAGCTAATTTAAAACAGAAACACTTAAAACCAAAGAAACAGGGTGAAAAAGGGCAAGTTGTAAAAAGTCCAGCTTCATTAGATGTCTCTAATGTTAAGATACTATGTCCAAAATGCCAAAAACCTGCTAGAATCGGATATAAAATTACAAATGGAAAGAAAGTTAGAATTTGCAAGAAGTGCAAATCAGAAATTTAATCTGCGATCAGATAAATAAATCATGAAACAAATAAGCTTAAAAGAAAAATATAATAAAGAAGTAGTCCCTCAGTTGATGGATAAGTTTGGTTATAAGAATAAGATGGCTGTCCCAAAGATAGTTAAGATAACAGTTAATACTTCATTTGGTAAGAATGTTGTTAACAAGGGATCTGGAGAAAGAGAAAAAGTTTATACTGCTGTTATGAATGATTTAGCTTTGATCACAGGTCAAAAGCCAAAATTAGTAAAATCAAGAAAATCAATTGCAGGATTTAAATTAAGAGAAGGTTTGGAAATAGCTTCTATGGTTACTTTAAGAAAAGAAAGAATGTGGGATTTCTTAGAAAGATTAATTTACTTGTCTTTTCCAAGATCAAGAGACTTTAAGGGAGTTGATACAAAATCAGTAGATAAGATGGGAAATTTAAATATTGGATTTAAGGAACACATTAACTTTCCTGAAATTTTTACAGAAAAGGAAAAGACTATTTTCGGATTGGAAATCAGTATTACAACAGATGCTAAAGACAGAGAAAAAGGATTGGAATTATTTAAATTATTAGGATTCCCACTTAAGGAAGTAAAATAACATGGCAAAAACATCAAAAATAGCAAGAGCAAATAAAAAACCAAAATATTCTTCAAGAATAATAAGAAGGTGTTTTAAGTGCGGAAGAAACAGAGGCTATATGAGTAAATTTGGACTATGCAGAATTTGCTTTAGAGAGTTGGCCAATAAAGGAGAAATTCCAGGAGTAAAAAAATCATCTTGGTAAAAATATAAAAATAACTTTAGTTAAATTTATTCTAGATTCTATTTTCCCTGCCTACCGGCAGGCAGGTAGATTCTAGATTCTAAAACTATGACAGATCCAATTACAGACATGTTAAATCAAATCAAAAATGCCGAGGCTGTAGCAAAGCCCGAGATTTTGATTACTTCTTCTAGTATTAAGAATGAAATATTATCTATTTTGTCTAAAGAGAAATTTGTTGGAGATGTCAAAAAGCAGGCCAAAGGAAAAGCAAAAATGTTAAAGATAGCTTTAATGTATGACGGATTAGTTCCTGCAATGGAAGGATTTAGGAGAATCTCGAAGCCAGGACAAAGAATTTATGTTAAGGCTCATGATTTAAGATCAGTAAGAGGAGGTTACGGTATTTCAGTTATCTCAACTCCTAAAGGATTGATGACTAATAATGAAGCTAAAAGGGCTAAGTTAGGAGGAGAGGTTTTGTTAGAAGTGTGGTAATAAGCGCAGAACATCGCAGAACAAACGCAGATTAACGCAGAAATAAAAAAGCGCCGCCTTGAAAAAATCAATTCGACGCTTATTGCTCACTCACGAGAGCGAAACTGCAATGATTATAACTGCAACTATGCTCGTAATGAGAATGGTCATAATGACCAAACAGCCTTGAAAAAGCTTCATTACAGTTTCCTTTAAGGGGAGGCAAGTTGACCAAGAGCTATAAATATACTATAATAAGAAATTAGTTTAGTCAATAATTATGTCAAGAATAGGTAAAAAATTAATAGACATCCCTTCGGGAGTAACAGTGATAATAGAAGGTCAGAACATAACTGTTTCTGGTCCTAAGGGAGAGTTAAAAAGAGAAATCCATCGAGATATTTTAGCAGAAAATAAAGATGGTAAAATTTTTGTTACTCCAAAAAGAGAATTATCTAAAAGGGAAAAGGGTCTATGGGGATTATATAGAGTATTAATTGCCAATATGGTGGAGGGGGTTGAAAAAGGGTTTGAAATAAAACTAGAAATAGAAGGAGTTGGATATAAGGCTGAAGTTCAGGGAGACGAATTAGTATTAAATCTTGGCTTTGAAAATCCTGTTAAAATAAAGAAACCCGATGGAATTAATTTTGCAACAGAAAAAGGCTTGATTACTGTAACGGGAATTGAAAAGGAAAAGGTTGGTGAAGTTTCAGCTTTAATTAGAAGGGCGAAGAAAGCAGAACCTTATAAAGGAAAAGGAATAAAATACCAAGGAGAAAAGATTAGAAGAAAAGAAGGAAAGAAAGTTGTTTCAAGCAAGTAATAAAAGAGATTTTTCAATAAAACATGTTAAGTAAAAAAGTAAAAAGAAATAGGATCCATATCAAGATTAGGAAAAAGATTTCTGGGACAAAGGATTGTCCTAGGCTTTGCGTCTTCAGATCAAATAATCATATCTATGCTCAATTGGTAGATGATAATTCAGGAAAGATCTTGGCGTCTGCTTCAGATGTAAAGTTGAAAGATAAAAAAGGTACAAAAGTTCAACATGCCATAGAGATTGGGAAAGTCATAGCTAAAGAGGCCCAATCAATGAAAATAGAAAAAGCAGTTTTTGACAGAGGGGGATTTATTTTTCATGGAAGAATTAAAGCAGTAGCTGATGGAGCAAAAGAAGCAGGACTTAAATTTTAAATAATAATATGGCAGAACAAGTAAAACAAAAAAATAATACACAAAAGCCCTCATTTAAAAATAACGATGGTTTTAGACCTGTTAGAAAATTTTCTAGTAGAGGACCTATTGTAAAAGACGAGTTTGAAACGAAGCTTTTAGACTTGACTAGAGTTACTAGAGTAACTGGAGGAGGAAAAAGATTAAGATTTAGAGCTGTTGTAATAGCTGGAGACAAGAAGTCAAAAATAGGAATTGGAGTAGACAAGGGAAAAGATGTATCTCAGGCAATAAATAAAGCAACAACTAGGGCAAAGAAGAATATGATTAATGTTGTTATTACAGAGGGAACAATACCTCACCCAGTTGAAGCTAAATTCGGTCCATCTGTTATTTTGTTGAAACCTCAACAGAAGGGAAGGGGTTTGGTTGCCGGAGGGGTTGTAAGAGCTATTTGCGAATTATCTGGAATTAAAAACGTATCTTCAAAAGTGCTTTCTTCATCAAAGAATAAATTAAATAATGCCAGAGCTACAATGGAAGCTTTAAAGAAGCTTAAAGTTCGCCCAGTTAAATAAAGTCTCTGGATTTTAATTTTGCGAAACAAAATTTTAACCGGGTAAAATCATAACATGCAAACACACGAATTAAAGCCAAAACACAATTTAAAATCCAAGAAAAGAATTGGAAGAGGTGGTAAAAAGGGGACTTACTCTGGAAAGGGTGGAAAGGGTCAAAGTGCTAGATCTGGAAGAAAAATGGTTCCGATTATCAGGGGGCTTATTAAAAGATATCCTAAATTAAAGGGATACAGAGCCATTGACTTGAAAAGTTATGTAGCGGTTGTTAATTTTGATTCTTTGAGCAAGAACTTTAAAGACGGCGACCTAGTGAATCCTGCAAGTCTAATTGAAAAGGGAATTGTTAGCAAAGTAAGCAAGAGAACTCCTGATATAAAAATATTAGGAAAAGGAAAAATTGATAAAAAACTAACTTTTGAGGGATTAAAAGTTTCAGAAACTGCCAAAAAATTGATTGAAAAAGCCGGCGGAGTTGTTAAGTAATTTATGATTTACGAATAATTATAAAGCTTTAAAGGCTCTTAAATTATAAATCTTAATTCTTGAATCAATATCATGTGGTACGATAAAATATTATTTTTCTTTAAGGATAAGGATCTTAGAAGAAAGATGTTTATCATCTTAGGTCTTTTTGTAGTTTTTAGAATAGCAGCTAATGTTCCCATTCCTGGAATTGGCGCTGAAAATTTAAAGAGATTTTTTGCAGAAAACCAGGTTTTTGGTCTTTTAAATATATTCTCAGGAGGAGCTTTGAGTAACTTTTCTATCGTTTTGCTTGGGCTTGGGCCTTATATTACAGCTACTATTATACTTCAACTTTTAACGATGATTTTTCCAGCTTTGGAAAAAATGTACAAAGAGGAAGGAGAGGCTGGAAAAAAGAAGTTTAATCAATACTCAAGACTATTAACTATACCTTTGTCAGTTTTTGAATCCTATGGAATACTTTCTTTGTTCCAGAGACAAGGGGTTGTTGGTGCTTTACCATTCGATTTACTAATTAGTTCTATTATTACTATAACTGCAGGCTCTATGTTTCTAATGTGGTTAGGAGAAATAATCTCAGAACAAGGAATGGGTAATGGAATATCTCTTTTGATTTTTGCCGGTATTGTGGCTGGATTGCCAATTAACATATTCCAGACTTTCGTAAGCTGGGATCCTTCAAAAATACCCTCTTATATTATTTTCTTTGTATTATCTATCTTGATAATTGCCGGAGTAGTTTTGATTACTGAAGCAAGAAGAAATATTCCAGTTTCTTATGCTAAAAGAGTTAGAGGAAACAAAATGTATGGAGGAGTATCAACATACTTGCCTCTTAATGTTAACCCAGCTGGAGTTATACCTATTATCTTTGCTTTGTCCATTCTTTTATTCCCAACCATGATAGCAGGATTTTTCGTTGGTATTCCTGGATGGGCAGGAAGCGCAGCTTCAGTTATTAACTCATTCTTTAATGATGCCTGGGTTCATGGAATACTCTATTTTGCCTTAGTTATATTGTTTACTTATTTTTATACGGCAGTTACATTTGATCCTAAAACTATCGCTGATAACTTGCAGAAAATGGGAGGATTTGTTCCTGGAGTAAGGCCTGGAAATTCAACTTCTGAATTCTTAAAGCACATCTTAAATAGAGTATTGTTTACCGGAGCTATATTCTTGGGACTTATTGCTGTTTTACCTTCAATTGTTGGAGGAGTTACAGGAGTTACAGGATTTACATTCTTAATCGGAGGAACTTCTCTTTTAATCGTAGTTAGCGTGGTACTAGAAACAATAAGACAAATTAATTCTCAGCTAGAAATGAGAGAATATGATACTTTTTAGTTTGTAGGTGATAGTGAGTAGTTTGTAGAATAAAAATCCGACTTTTGGCGGATTTTTTTGTAAAAAAATAACCCAGATTCCTCTGGGTTTTTTGGGTCAAAGTACTGAACTTTCTTTTGTTATGGTGCAGAGCGCGTAAGAGGGAATCTGCTCCTCTCGAGGCAGTCCTCTGTTCACCAGAATCCAAGCGAGAGGATTCTTGTTTGCTACTTTCCATTTCAGTTTGTAACTAATTCCTTTTTCAGCTTCTTCTTTAGCTTCTATTAAAGAACTGAATTCTTGTTTTTCGCCATTTCTTCCAAGAATAAACATTCTCTCTCCTTTTAATTAGGTAGTGAATATTAAGGTGTTAAAGAATAATAACACATATTATCCATTATTCAAAAGTTGATAATATTATAAAAATTATGCATATGAGAAAAGATATTTCAGAAAATAACTTATAGCATAATTTTCAAAGCTTTGAAAATTATGCTATAGTTAAGAAAAAAGATAATATTATGAAAATTCCAATTACTGATCAGTTTTTATTGGATGTAGTTTATAAGTTTGTTGATAAAACTGATGATGTTGTAGATTTTTTATTAAGCAATAAATATCGTCAAATTAATATTATATTTGGCAAGAATAATCCAGAAATTGAGAAATATAAGAAAAATAAAAAATATCATCAATTCAACCAATTAATCTACAATCTTAAGAAAAATAATTATATAAAAGTTAAAAATCTAGAAAACAAAAAGGCTATAATAATTACTAAGGCGGGTATAGATAAGGCATTAAAAGCAAGCTTCAAGATCGAGGGGAGAAATAAGAAGAATAAGAGAAAAGATAATAAATGGATAATGATTATCTTTGATATTCCTCAAAAACACAGAAAAGCAAGAGATTTATTGAGAAGCATTTTGAATAATTTAGGATATAAAATGTTTCAGCAAAGTGTTTGGATTACTCCGTACGATGTGTCGGACAAGACAGAAAAATTATTGCAAGCATATTCACTTGATGGTTATGTCAAAATATTTATTGTTGAAAAGTTGTAAAAAACTTATAGCATAATTTTCAAAGCTTTGAAAATTATGCTATAAGTTTGACGATTTGCTTGGTATGCTTGAGAATAATCGATAATTTTGGTACTATAATAAAAAATATGGAGAAAAAAGTTATCATATTATTTGGGCCGCCGGGTGCGGGGAAAGGAACTCAATCAGAGCTTCTATCTGAAAAGATGGGGCTATATTTGTTTGAAACAAGCAAAATGCTAGAGAGGGAATTTAAAAAGGCTGAAAATGATTCTAACTATCCAGAAAGATTTGTTGAGTTTGAGGGAGAAAAATTTGATGTTTTAGATGAAAAAGAAATATGGAAAAGGGGAGAATTGTGCAGTCCACCATGGGTAACTTACTTGTCTATAAGAGAATTTAAGAGACTTCATGATGACGGAGATAATTTAATTTTGTCTGGATCTCCAAGAACTGTTTACGAAGCAGAAAGAGAGATGCCGGTTTTAGAAGAGCTTTATGGAAAAGATAATATAAAAATATGCATGATAGAGATTTCAGCTGAAATTACTGTTTTTAGAAATACTCATAGAAAGATTTGCGAATTAATGCGCCATTCAATTTTATTCAGTAAAGAAACTGATAAATTAAAGTTATGTCCATTGGATGGTTCTAAGTTAGTAAAAAGAAAAAATTTAGATGATCCAGAAACTATTAAAACGAGATTAAAGGAATATCAAGAAAGGACAATGCCACTTTTTGACTACTTTAAAAATAATGGCTTTAAAGTTGAAAAGATAAACGGAGAAAGAAGCGTGGCAGAAGTTCATGAAGATATTTTACGTTTTATTACTTGATTCAAGAATAAGGATTCAGGATTCATAAATGAAAAGACCTAAAACGTTTATTCTTAAATCATAATTCATAAATCTTAAATCACGTCCAATGATAAGTATTAAGTCAAAAGAAGAAGTTCAAATAATGAGAGAAGGAGGAAAGATTCTTGCAGAAGTTCTAAAAGAAATTTCAAAGATGGCACAACCAGGAATCACCACTTTAGAATTGGATAGGGCCGCAGAGGTTCTTATTTTAAAGAAAGGAGCTAAGCCGGCTTTTAAGGGGTACGAAGGTTTTCCCTATTCTTTATGTGCTTCAGTCAATGATATTGTTGTTCATGGCTTCCCTTCAAATTACGTTTTAAAAGAAGGGGATGTTGTTGGTTTAGACTTGGGAGTTTTATATAAAGGATATAATACTGACATGGCAGTGACCGTAGCTGTTGGAGAAATTTCTTTTGAAGCAAAGAGGCTTTTAGATGTGACTAAAAGATCTTTAAGATTGGGAATTAAAAAAGTCAGGGATGGGGTTACGACCGGAGATGTTGGAAATACCATTCAACGATACATTGAAGATCAGGGCTTTGGAGTAGTAAGGAATTTGTGCGGACATGGAATTGGAAAAAAAGTCCACGAAGATCCTCAAATTCCAAATTATGGGCAGAGGCACAAAGGAACATTTCTTAAAGAAGGAATGGTAATTTGCATAGAACCTATGGTGACTATGGGAGATTATAAATTAAAGACAGCTAAAGATGGTTATGGTTTTGTAACGGTTGATGGTTCTCTAACTGCACATTTTGAACATACGCTTGTAGTCACAAAAGACGGAGCTAAAGTATTGACAGAATTATAAATATATAATACAATATAAACTATGAGATTTTAAAATTTTGGGATTTCCCCAATGCTCATAGGCACTTTAAAAGGAATTATAGGATGTTAGATCTTGAAGAAATCGAAAGAATACTGAATCCAGGAAAGTATCGAGGAAGTCTTGAGTTACTGCCCGGTGAATCAGAGTTGCCGCTCTGCCTGCAAGCACCCTTTTGGACTGAGTTTGCTGAAAATTTTGGTGAAGCGAGGCGTTTAGGATTTGAGGTGGTGGATTTAATGGATGAGATTGCTACTTTGCAAAAAGAGGGTAAATCTATTCCAGATGATTTCGACCAGCGCTGGAAAGAGGCAGTTGAAAAAATGAAAGGCGCTTTCGAGAAGTGCCAAGGAAAAGCTACAATTATATGGAAAGAGGCTAATAAATGAATTCTAAGCCATGCAATCTCTAGAGAAGGTATGGCTTTTTTTTTGAATTTTTTTAAGCTATAATTGTTTAACATGGGAAAAATAATTGTTGCTAATTGGAAAATGAATCCGAATAGTGCAGAGGATGCAAAGAGTCTTTTTGATGCTGTAAAAAATGGAATCAATAATTCTAAAGCAGAAGTTATAATCTGCCCTCCGTATGTTTATTTATCATTATTAAGGGGTTTAACATTGGGAGCACAAAATGTTTCTATAAAAGAAAGCGGAGCATTTACCGGTCAGGTTTCAGCTGTAATGCTAAAAGATATAGGAGTCCAATATTCTATAGTTGGTCATTCTGAATCAAGACAGTATTTAAAAGAAACTAATCAGGATATAAATCAAAAAATAGTAGCATGTTTAAATAACGATATAAAGGTTATTTTGTGTATAGGTGAAAACGAAGGACCCGCCTCTACGCCAGGCTACGGCGAGGCAAAGGAAAGAAAAACAGAAGTTTTAGATTCTGAAATATTGGAAGGCCTTTCAGGAATTTCAGAAGAAAATCTTAAAAATATTATTATTGCCTATGAACCTATTTTTGCTATAGGCACTGGAAAAAGTTGTTCTATTGAAGAGACTAAGCAATCAATTTCTATAATCAAAAATGCTATATCAAAAATATACAGCCAAAAATCAGCTGACGAAATAAAGATTATTTATGGAGGAAGCGTTAATTCTCAAAACGCAGAAGGTTATTTACAAGAAGCTGGTGTTGATGGTTTATTGGTTGGCGGAGCTTCTCTTAAGCCAGAAGAGTTTATAAAAATTGTAGAATCTGCTAATTAAAATTAGATTATTTGACATTTATTGAGTTTCTTCTATGATATATCTATATGCAAGAAGAGATAATCAACAATGGAAATTTTTTTAGCCCTTCAAAGGGCAATTTGAGTTTTCAGGAAGTAATTAAGGATATTAAAGAATATATTGCAGCTGACACTGCATTTTTTTATGATATTATTGTTGGATGTGATTCTCCATCATCTGACAAGCCATTTTTTCCAATTGCTATTGTTGTATTGAGAAGAGGAGCAGGGGGAAGATTTTTCTTAAAGAAAATGACCTATCCAGAATCCTATTTGAAAAGATTTGTGAATGTTCCAACTAACTGGAAACAAAGAATTTTGCAGGAAGTTTATTTATCTTGTGAGTTAGCTTTAGTATTACGAGAAACGCTAGAAAAAGAATTTGGGAAGTCTAGGCCAGATTTTAAATATGAATTTGCTTACATTCATGCTGATGTGGGCGAGCACGGAAAAACAAAAGAAATGGTTAAGGAGGTGACAGGATTAATTAAAGGACATGGTTTTGAACCAATGATAAAGCCAATGTCATTTGCAGCTTCCGTGGTAGCAGATAGGTATACGTAAAGAACATGGAACATGAAGCATATAACATATAACAAGTTAAAAAATGTTTAGTGATTGACAGAGCATTGCAAGGGGTTATAATGAAAACATGAAAAAGAAAAATATGACAATTGAAGATTTAGCTGGAATGGTTCAGAGAGGATTTGGTGATATTAATGAAAAAATAGCTACAAAACAAGAGCTGAAGTCTTTAGAGTTAAAAATAGATAAAAGGTTTGATAGGATTGAAAAACTTATATTAGCTGACCACAGGGAGAGAATAGAAAAGTTAGAAGTTGAAATCAAAGAAATTAAAGATCTATTAGCTTTTAAGTAAAACAAAATCAAAATAAACCGCTAAAAAAGAGCGGTTTTTTGATGTCTGTCATAAAAATTCTAAAGCTTGACAGATACATATAGAAGGTGTATAGTTAAAGTATAGTTAGATAGTATATTTACAGATTAAATTACACAACACCTATAGTCCGCCACAAGCTATTGAGTTATCGATATCTTATGGCGGACTATATCGGTCAGGCCCCATAACCTCGGGTAGAGGGAAATTCTTTGGCAAACAGCCAAGAAAGACGGTGCCCTATGAAGTACGGCGAACTGAACCTCGGTCAGATTGAAGCATTGGTCAACAAGGTTGGTGGAATGGACAACGTCCTGTGCGTTCTCCGCGGTGATGCTGAGATGGAAATCAAGAGGATTAAGTTCCTCTCCAAGCTCACCACCGTAGATGTACCTTTCATTGAGAACTTCGTTCTTACCGAACAGGTCATCAAGGAGGCCAATGTTTGCGCCTGGGACAATTTCAGGAAGATGTTCTTGGGAAAAAAGGAGCAAGGAGTTACAGCGAATCGTCTCACCATTCACAGTCTTGGGAAAAATTCCCTCGACGCCCCGATCCGCAAGGAACTTGGTAACAGAGAGGAGATCACGCTTGCACACTTTGTGCACCTCGTCCGGCAGCAGTCGCAAGGTCAGGACGGAGTCCTGCTGACCAATGGCTATGCCAACGTCGCCTATATTAAAGGCGATGGTAATATGTGGGCCGTGAGCGCCGGCTGGGACTCCGACGACCGCTGCTGGGATGTCAATGCCCACTCGGTTGAGAATCCGAACGATTGGAATGCTGGCAACCAGGTCATTTCCTGCTATTATCTTCTTTCTTCTGCCTTAATGGTAGAAGTTTTGTTTAATAGCCCCTTTTTCCAGCCTCCTACAATTTTTCCTAGGCCTTCTATCTCAGTTCCAAATGAAATATATTCTTTATGAGAAATGAGTTTTGTTTCCCATAATAGTTGAAAAAAGAAGCGGAATGAATCAATATGATCAGAAACTTCTTCAAGTAAAATAACTTTCTTCGCAATGGGAGTATAGGCAGATTTCCGTAGTAGTTCGAGAATTCTTAAAAAGAGAATATCTATTTTATTTCCTATTCCAAATCGAGCAACCCTTTCCATGTTACGATGAATATTCATCCATGTTTTGTACATAGTTTTGGATTTTTCCAAAACTGGCAAGGTCTGGGGGGGGGTATTAGAAGTGAGATTATTTTTATGAAAATTCAACTGGTTCATAGTTATGAAGATTTAGTGAATATTGATAATTTACTTTCGGCGTGGGAAGAATTCTTGAAAGGGAAGAGACATAAAAAAGATGTCCAACAATTCCAATTCAACCTGATGGCTAATATCCTATCACTTAATCATGAATTGTCCAGCAAACGGTATCGGCACGGGAAGTATGAAGAATTTAGCATTTCAGACACTAAGCCGAGAACAATTCATAAAGCTAGTGTGCGAGATAGGTTACTTCACCATGCGGTGTATAGAATACTGTATCCCTTTTTTGATAAAATGTTTATTGCGGATTCTTTTTCGTGCAGAATAGATAAGGGTACACATAAAGCTATTAAAAGATTCAGAAAATATGGCTATATCGTTTCAAAAAATAATACCAAAACTTGTTGGGTTTTAAAATGCGATGTCAAAAAGTTCTTTGCAAGTATAGACCAAAAAGTATTATTGAATATTCTGGATAATAGAATACCAGATAAAAATATTGTAGGTCTTCTGAAAGAAATCATTGATAGTTTTAATTCAGAAAGAAAGGGAATTGGGCTACCTCTGGGAAATTTAACATCTCAGCTGTTTTCCAATATATACATGAATGAATTTGATCAGTTTGTAAAACATAGCTTAAAAGTTAAACACTATATAAGATATGCAGATGATTTTGTTATATTATCACAGAATAAAAAGTATCTAGAAAAATTAGTTCTTTTGTTGCAGAATTTATTGGATGATAAGTTAAAACTCACTATACATTCCAATAAGATTTTTATTAAAACATTATCTTCTGGGGTCGATTTTCTCGGCTGGGTGCATTTTCTACACCACAGAGTGTTAAGAACTAAAACGAAGCAGAGGATGTTTAAAAGATTAAAAGAAACTCAAGCATCAGAAACTATAAATTCATATTTAGGGATTTTAAAGCATGGAAACACGTATAAAATTAAAACTAGAATTTTTATTGCGGAAAAGTAATTTTTTATGTAAAATATAAAGTATGAATTCAGTTGAACTGCGCCAGAAGTTTCTCAAATTTTTTAAAGAACGGGGGCATGAAATAATACCTAGTGCTTCTTTGATTCCTAATAAACAAGACTCAACTGTTTTGTTCAATACTGCTGGAATGCAGCCATTAGTTCCATTTTTAATGGGAGAGAAACATCCCAAAGGAACAAGATTAGTTAACTACCAAAAATGTATTAGAACCGGTGATATAGAAGAAGTTGGAGATGATACTCATCTTACTTTTTTTGAAATGCTGGGAAACTGGTCATTGGGTGACTATTGGAAAGAAGATTCTATTAAATGGAGTTTTGAGTTTTTAACAAAGGAGTTGAGAATACCATTGGAAAAGTTAGCCGTATCTTGTTTTATAGGAGACGATAATGTGTCAAAAGATGAGGAGTCAGCTAAAATCTGGGAGTCTTTGGGAATTAAAAAAGAAAGGATTGCTTTTTTGCCAAAAGAAGATAACTGGTGGGGACCAGTCGGAGAAACAGGCCCCTGTGGACCAGATACCGAAATTTTTTATTGGAAATCATCAGATCCATCTCCTGATAAATTTAATTCAGAAGACAAAAATTGGGTTGAAATTTGGAATAATGTGTTCATGCAATATAACAAAACTCAAGGAGGTAAGTATGAATTAGCTGACCAAAAAAATGTTGATACGGGAATGGGATTAGAAAGAATTGTAGCTGTTTTAAATGGTAAAACAAGTGTTTATGAAACAGATTTGTTTTTGCCAATTATGGAGATTTTTCCAGGACATTTTGATGAAAGAAAAAAGAGGATTGTGGCTGATCATGCTAAAGCTTCAATCTTTTTAATTTCTGACGGAATTGTTCCTTCTAATAAAGATCAGGGATATGTTTTAAGAAGATTGTTAAGAAGAATGATGGTTTATATGAGAGATTTTAACAAAGAAGAACTATTTGATCCTATTAAAAAATGTATGGAGATTTACAGGGATTTATATTTACTAGATGAAAATAAAATATTAGAGGTTATTAAAGAGGAAGCTGATAAATTTGAAAAAACATTATCAGAAGGTTTGAAGGTAATTGAAAAAATGGATACTGTAACAGGAAAAGAAGCATTTAACTTGTACGAGACCTATGGTTTCCCTTTAGAAGTTTTAGAAGAAATGAGAGTAGTAGATAACAGAGAAGAATTTTTTGAGGAACTTAAAAGGCATAAAGAACTTTCAAGAACCGCTTCAGTTGGAATGTTTAAGGGAGGTTTGGCTGATCATTCGCCTGAAACCGTTAGACTTCATACAGCTCATCATTTGTTGTTGGCAGCTTTGCAAGAACTATTTAGTAAAGAGGTTAAACAGAGAGGAAGCAATATAAATTCAGAAAGACTTAGAATAGATTTTTCTTTTGATAGAAAATTGACTGATGATGAAAAAAAACAGCTTGAAGATATGGTAAATGACAAGATTCAACAATGTTTGAATGTTATTAAAAAAGAGATGCCAAAGGAAGAAGCTGAAAAACTTGGCGCTGAAATGGAATTTGGTGTAAAATATAGTAATACAGTATCAGTTTATTTTATTCAAGATAAAAAAGGTAATGTTTTCAGTAAAGAATTCTGCGGAGGACCTCATGTAGAAAATACTTCTGAACTTGGTAAATTTAAAATTATAAAAGAAGAAGCCGTTTCAGCTGGAGTAAGAAGAATAAAAGCAACTTTAACGCATAAAACATAAAGCATGAAGCATAAAACATGAAAAACGACAAGTTAGTTTTGTTTCATGTTCTATGTTTCATGATCCATGAATAAATGGCTAAGAAGATATACGATATTAAACCACCAAAAGTAGTAAAAAAAGTTGAAAATACTATCAAGGAGATTTCGTCTCCGGTTGTTTCTTCTAGGAAATTAAAAAATGGTCACGCAAAAAACCATTTAAGAAGAGAAGGACATAGTAAAGTAAAAAATATATTCACAAAGAAGAATTTTTGGATTGCTTCTTCTGTTTTTGTTTTAATTGTAGCTATTTATCTTTATAATTCTCTACAGTCAGCTACGATTGAGATATCTCCTGTTATGCAAAACCTTTCTTTTCAAGATAAGATAATAGCAGATATGTCTGTTAAACAAACCGATTTATCTTCTAAGATTATTCCGGCAGATTATATAGAAGTTGAAAAAGATGGTCAGCAGGAATTTAAAGCTACGGGAACATCTTCAACAGATAGCAAGGCTACAGGAACAATTACCGTATACAATAAGTATGACCCCGCTACCCCTATCTCATTGGTAAAGGGCACTCATTTACTTTCTGATTCTGGAAAATACTTTGTGACTTTAGATAAAGTTTCTGTTCCAGCTGCCAAATACCAAGGAGGAAAAATAGTTCCAGGGTCTGCTTCTGTAAAAGTTCAGGCAGAGGGGGTTGGATCTGATTATAATATAGGCTCATCTAAGTTTTCAGTACCTAAATTATCTGGAACAGCTTATTATTACAGTACTTGGGCTGAGTCTAGCAGTAAAATGGTGGGTGGCTCTACTGGAAAAGTCAAAAAAGTGACTCAAGGCGATCTTGATTCCGCTAAAGACGCATTAACTAAGAAATTATTTGAAGATGCTGAAAACTCAATTAAAGGAACTTTATCTGAAGATGATGTAATGTTTAAAGAATCTACTTCAAAAGATATAGTTAGCGCAAACTCTAATGATGAAGCTAACTCAACTGTCGACAGTTTTGTTGAGACTGCTAAGGTTAAGGTTTCTATGTTAGTTTTCAATAAGAATGATCTTAATCAATTTGTTAAAGATTATATTTCTTCAAAATTAAAAGAAGGAGAATCTCTACTTGAAGAAAGTATTAAAATAGACTATTCTTTAGATACAATTGATACTCAAAAAGGTAGGGAGGGTATCAATTTAAATGTATCTTATCAAGCATACAATTCAATAGACCAGAATTATCTATTGAGTTCTTTTAAGGGAAAATCGTCTGTTGAGATAAAAGATATTATAGACCAAAATTACGGAGGTAATATATCTCAGGTTAAAGTAAAGTTATGGCCGTTTTGGACAACTAAGGCTCCTAATGGTGAAAATAAGACTAAAATTAAGCTAAATTTCCAGTAACCCCTGCTTTCTCACAGAAAAGAGAGGAAAGGTGGAAAAGCTCATGTTACCTTTATAAAAAGGTTTCAGAATGGGTGAAGAGTTGACTAAAGCAAGTTAATTTGCTATTATTATTTTTATTAATGCAAGAACGTCAGGAAAACAACAATTCAAAGAACGTTATTAAAACGGAGGGCAGGGTAATGGAAGCTTTACCTAATGCCTTTTTTAAAGTTTTACTTGACGACGGAAGAGAAATTACCGGAATCTTATCTGGTAAGATGAGAATGAATAATATAAAGATTTTAACAGGAGACAGGGTGACTATAGAAATGACGCCCTATGATGATAAAAAAGGCAGAATTACCTATAGATTAAGGTAATAAATATAACAATGAAAGTAAGATCATCAGTTAAAAAAATTTGTAAAGATTGTAAGATCGTTAAAAGGTACGGTTGTATTTATGTGCTTTGTAAGAAAAACCCAAAGCATAAACAAAGACAAGGATAAATTAAGTCAGTAGTTGGTAGTGAATAGTTTGTAGAACGTAACATTGTTAGCAACCTACTCACTACTCACTACAAACTATAAACTAATAAAATATGCCAAGAATATCTGGAGTAAGTATCCCAGACAACAAAAGAATAGAAATAGCTCTAACCTATATCCATGGAATAGGTAGGCCTTTAGCTAAGAAAATATTAAATGAAACTAAAATAGGTGCAGATAAGAAAGCTAAAGATTTAACACCAGAAGAAATAAATAATTTAAAAGAATTCATAGATAAGCATTATAAGATTGAGGGAGATTTAAGAAGGCAAAATATGATTAACATAAAAAGATTGAAAGACATTGGAACTTGGAGAGGTTGGAGACATGCTAAGAAATTGCCAGTAAGAGGACAAAGAACAAAGACTAATACCAGAACTATAAGAGGCAATGTTAGAAAGACTGTGGGGTCAGGCAGAAAGCCATCGGCATCACCAACATAAAGGCGAGAAAGTAGAAGTCAGAAAATAGAAAATAGAATTTTTAAAAACGTATTCTAGATTCTACTTTCTAGATTCTAAAATTATGGGAAAAAAACACGTTACAGAACAAAATCAAGAAGAAGTTATCAAAGAGTCAGAAAAAGTTGACCAAGCAATGAAGAAAGAGGCAAAGGTTAAGGCTTCTACTAGAATTGCGGAGGGCAGAGTTTATGTATCTTCTTCTTATAATAACACTATAGTTACCCTTACAGATTCAAGGGGTAATGTTTTGGCTTCAAAATCAGCCGGAGCTGTAGGATTTAAGGGAACAAAGAAATCAACTTCTTTCGCAGCTTCAAGGGTAGCTGAAGCTATAGCTAATATTTGCAAGAAATTAGGAATGGAAAAATTGGAAGTTTATATAAAAGGAATCGGAGCTGGTAGAGAATCAGCCTTAAGAACATTGGTTGGACAAGGTCTTAATGTAGTAACTATTAAAGATGTTACGCCTATTCCTCATAACGGAGTAAAAGCTAAGAAAGTAAGAAGAATCTAAACACACAACATGAAGCATGAAACATGAAACAGCTTAATACTTGTTTCATGCTTCATGTTTCATGATTCATGAAAAAATGGCAGAAACAAACACAAACACAAAGAATACATCAGTGGCAGAAAAAGGATTTCCAAATTCACCAGCTCCTAGAGATCAACAGAGGAGGGGTAGAAGGGATTCTGGTTCTGGATACAAGAAATCATTGCAGGAGAAACAATCTTTAAAGAGACTTTATAATCTTTCAGAAAAACAGTTTAAGAAATATGTTACTCAAAGCTTGTTAAAAAGACATAAAGTAGAAAACGTTTCAGATGAATTAATTAGACGTCTTGAAAAGAGGCTAGACAATGTTATTTTCAGATTAGGTTTTGCTAAAACCAGAAAACAGGCAAGGCAAATGGTTTCCCATGCTTACTTCAAAGTTAACGGAAGGCCGGTTAATATAGCTTCCTTTGAAGTTGAAAGAGATGATGTGGTTGAGATTAAAGAAACTAAGAAAAAGAAATTAATTTTTAAGGATTTGCATGACGAAATTAAAAAGATACAAACACCAAATTGGTTGAATCTTAATAAAGATAATTTACAGGCAAAAGTTTCAGGAGAGCCAACTTTAGCAGAAGTAAATCCTCCAGTTGAAATATCATTAATTTTCGAGTTTTATTCACGTTAATTAAAATTCAGCTTGTGGTTGGTAGTAAGTAGTTGGCAAAATAAAAATTTATCCCTACTTACTAATGATCGCAAGCTGAAATAAAAAAACATGATACCGCTACCATTACCATTAAAAGTAATTCAGAAGGGAAAGAATAAGGCCACTTTTGAAGTGGAGGGTCTTTATCCTGGTTTTGGCGTTACCGTAGGAAACGCCTTAAGGAGAGTTTTGCTTTCTTCATTAGAAGGAGCTGCTGTGACAGAAGTTAAAATAAAAGGAGTGTCACATGAATTCTCTACAATCAGTGGCGTCTTAGAAGACGTTATTATGATAATCTTGAATTTAAAGAACTTGAAGTTCAAGATTTTTGATGGAGAAATGCAAAAAGTTTCACTGAAAGTTAAAGGAGAGGGGGAGGTTACGGGAGCTGACTTTAAGTTATCTCCTCAGGTTAAAATAATGAACCCAGAATTACATGTAGCTACTATTACTGATAAGAAGGTAGAGCTTGAAATGGAAATTACAATAGAAAAAGGAATAGGTTATGAACCTAAAGAACAAAGACATGTTAAAAAATCAGAAATAGGATCTATAGCAATGGACGCTATTTTTACTCCTATTAAGAATGTTAATTTTCAAATTGAAAGCGTTAGGGTGGGAGAGAGAACTGACTTTGATAAGTTATCTTTGCAGATAGAGACTTATGGAACGATATCTCCCGAAGAAGCATTTTTCCAGTCATGCGAGATATTAATTAAGCATTTTGAATTTATTTTTGAAGGAAAGGTTTCTGATGTATCTTCAAAATCTTCAGATGATGAAGGGGGAGAAGATTCAGATGAAAAGAAAGAAACCCGTTCGGCAGGCTCAGGGCAAGCCAAAGCTAAAAAAACTGCTAAAAAGAAAACAAAATAGAAATTTGTAAGACAAATTTATATAATTGGCCAGCTCGGCCGGATTGAAAATAAATTTTCACTCCTTCCTCGCTTCTAATTATAAGTCCAATGAGAAAAAGAAATAAAGGAAAAGCATTATCAAGGCCAAAAAGCCAAAAAGAAGCACTGTTAAAATCAATGGCAGGAAGTCTTTTCTTGCATGGAAGAATTGAAACCACAGAAGTTAAGGCAAAAGAATTAAAGCCTGTTGCTGAAAAGTTTATTACAAGAGCAAAAGATGCTAATATGTCAGACAGAAGGTTGCTTTCAAGGTCTTTTTCTACGGTGATTTTAAAAAAATTAATTGACGAAGTTGCTCCAAGTTTCAAAACAAGAAACGGAGGCTATACTAGAATAATAAGATTAGGTCGCAGAAAGTCAGACGGGGCAAGTATGGTAATAGTAGAACTTGTAAAGTAAGAAACTAGAAGCTAGAAAAATAGAAAGATAGAATATAAAAACAATTTCTTCTATTTTCTAAATTCTAAATTCTAATAAAACATGGAAGTAATTAAAAGAGAAAATCATATTATAGACGCTTCAGACAAGGTTTTGGGAAGATTAGCTACTCAGATCGTTGGTTTGCTGAGAGGTAAATCAAAACTTGGTTTTGCCAACAATAAAGATATTGGTGATTTTGTTACTGTTAAAAACACAGACAAAATAAAGATTACGGGAAAGAAATTTGAAGATAAAATATACTACCGACATACTTTGTACTTAGGAGGTTTGAAGAAGCAAACCATGAAAGAAGTTTATGCTAAAAAAGGATCAAGTGAGGTTTTAAGAAAGGCTGTTATGGGAATGCTTCCTAAAAATAAATTAAGAGCAAGACAAATTAAAAGATTAAGATTTGAGAAATAATACAGTTATTAGTTAAAAGTTCAAAGTTATAGTTTATCAGTTAATAGTTAAACTAAAAACTAAATAACGTAAACCCTAAACTTTAAACTTAAAACTATTTTATGATGAAAGAAAAAATAGAAAAAAAGACAACTAAAGACACTGTTTACCCGGTCAAATCCGCTGAAAGCGGTGTTTCACCTAAAGTGAAACAATTTGATCGGGTGAAAGAAGAAATAAAACCAGTTGAAATAACTCAGGTTGCAGTTGGTTTTGATGATGAACTAGACGATATAGATTTTGTTACAGAAAAAGATATAGCTTCAAGGCCAGACAAGTATTTTGAGGCAGTGGGCAGAAGAAAGACAGCTGTAGCTCGCGTAAGGCTTTTCACCAGAGGAGATAAGGAATTTTTGGTAAACGGAATGCCTTATAAGGATTACTTTAAAACTGCTGAAGCTCAAGAGACGGCGATTGCTTCATTGATAAAGATGAAGTGTCAGGATAAATTCAGAGTAACTGTAGTTGTGAAAGGAGGTGGAATAAACGCACAATCTGAAGCCGTTAGACACGGAACTGCTAGAGCCTTAGTTGATTTTAATAATAATTTCAAGAAGAGACTAAGAAAAGTTGGATTCTTAACTAGAGATCCAAGAATGAGAGAAAGAAAGAAGTTCGGATTAAAGCGTGCCAGAAAAGCTCCACAGTGGGCCAAGAGATAACAAGACCCGTCAGAAAACGACAGCTGTAATGGCCTGTCGTTTTTGTTTGATGAGTGGGTATGCAGCTACGGGTGTCCGGTGACGAAAAGAATTACGAGGATATTTTAAATAGAAAAATACAGTACAAGAGAATAGGGTTATTTACAGAGGGAAAGAAGTCTATTTTAAGCTCTTGTAACACATACTTGACAAGAGGTAATATCCTCTTGTAACATAGAGTAAAGATGTATTACAAGAACAAGAGCAACAATATGAATAGTGAACGTAGAGAAAAATTATATCAATTTGTGCAAGATCAAATATCGCAGGGCGTTTTTCGTACGAAAGCTTATGTGTTTAATGATCGTGGTGAACGCAATCCTCAAAGAAGCATGTTTTTACTAATGCAGAAATATGTAAATACTTTTTTGGGAGGTGATGCAGCAGTTAGATGGTTAGTTATGCCTGGACTCCGTGGTGCTGGAAAGACAACTCTTTTAGCACAGTTATATAACGATGCTAATATTCCGCCAGAACGTAAATTATTTCTTTCGGTGGACCAAGTCACACAAACTTTTGGTGCATCCTTGCAAGAAATAATTCAAATATATGAAGAAATTATAGGTGGATCATTTGAACAGTTAAAGGAACCCGTATTTTTATTCCTCGACGAAGTGCAGTACGACAAGCATTGGGCCGGATTTCTAAAAACTATCTACGACAGAACCAGAAAAGTTTTTATTGTCGCAACAGGTTCATCAGCACTCATGATTAATGTCAACGCCGATGTCGCACGTCGTGCAGTTTCAGAGACCCTCTATCCGATGAGTTTTACAGAATTTATAAAAATAAAATTCAATAAATATGAAGAAGCAGGGCTTGGAGCTGAATTGCGTAAAACATTGCTAGATTCTAAATCAGCAGAAGAAGTTTATGGACGGCTTTTATCTTGTAAAGCAAGGGTGCATAGATATTGGCAAAGCATTGGTAAGCAAGAAATTTCTCATTATATAAACTACGGGACTCTGCCATATATGGTTGCTCTAAAAAATGAAGCATTGGTTTATGACCAAATAAAAAAATCCCTCGACAGAGTGGTATCGGTAGATATCCCTCAAGTTGGTCGATTTCGTCCAGAAGTGGCTTCAAAATTTCAAATGTTGCTTTATGCTATTGCTGATTCAGAACAAATAAGCTTTAATAGCCTTTCAAGCACAATGGAGGTTGGGCGTCCAACACTGATGCATATGTTAGATGTATTGGAAAAAACAGAAACCATAACGCGCGTATATCCTCACGGATCACATCGCAAGCAAGTGAGAAAGCCATCCAAGTATCTTTTTACCTCTCCTGCTTTTCGCGCAATGTATTTTAGATTTATTGGCAGTACGCAAAAACAAGAAGTTTATGAAGGGAAACTCATGGAAGATACTGTTGGATTATTTTTAGGAAGAATTTGCGAAAAGCGTTCAATATTTTTGACTTATGACTCTGCAGCTGGTGGAGCTGATTTTATTGTACGTGACGATAGTGCGGGTATTGCCATTGAAGTAGGACGGGGACAAAAAGGATTTGACCAAGTAGTGCGTACTTCAAAAAAAATAAAGGCAAAATACGGATTAGTAATTTCTTCATCTGAATTAAAAATGAATCCCCAAAAAACAGCAGTTGCAGTACCATTAGAATTTTTCTTACTTACATAAAATAAAAGGCATTAGATTCAATAAATTATGAAATTTGAACTGAAAAAATGGCACAGAAATACGCCCGATGATGAGCTTATAGCAGATCTCAAAAATACTGCTAAAAAACTAAATCAGGATTTTGTGACCAGAAATCAACAGGATGAATTTGGAAAATTTGACAGTTCCAATATGGCTGACAGGTTAGGAGGATGGGCAAAAGCTCATGAAAAAGCAGGTCTTAATCTTGCAAGACATCAGAAGAACGTACGAATAAGTGACGATGAGCTTTTTCATAATTTAGAAGAGGCGTGGACAAGGATTGGAAAACAACCAACAAAATCTGATATGTTTCCACCATTGTCAAAATATAGTTCAGGTGCCTATGTGGGTCATTTTGGTACTTGGATGAAAGGGTTAGAAAAATTTGTTACCTATATTAATAGTGAAGAAAATGCTTCATCCGAAGAAGCTATAAAAAATCTTGTGGCTGAGCCGACTACAAGGCATAAAACCCAGAGAAATATAAACTGGCGGTTACGTTTTATTGTAATGAGGCACGACAATTTTAAGTGTAAAAATTGTGGAAGGTCACCAGCAACCAACCCTACTATTGTTCTCCATGTTGATCATATAAAAGCATGGGCAAATGGCGGAGAGACAATTTTAGAAAACCTACAAACACTTTGTTCTAAATGTAATATCGGAAAAAGTGATTTGGAGTAGGGGGTTTGACATGGCCTCTGGGCAGACTATAATGGAGTAAATTCACGTTTAGAAATTTCCAAAACGTGTTAATTTCTCTTAGTGATTGCCAGTTTATATCCCCGATATTGTTTCTCGCTTCAGTGAGGGTGGGTAACCACTCCTCATCAGTGGGCCAAGAGATAATATCTCGCACAACAAAAAACCACCGCTCGGTGGTTTTTTGTTTGGTCTTCTCTTTAAGGTAATATCTTGTCTGAAGAGATCAAGTTGCCTTGGGTTAAGATATAGAGTTTTTTATCTCTTTGATTGAAGAATATATTAGCATTCTTGATGCTTATATTGCCATCGCTTAATTCAATAGTTTTAGCCAAATCTATTACGTTAACGTTGCCACGTGTATCAATTTCAGAGATTATTATTTTGTCAGCTAGTGAGCAAGTAATGTAGTCATCGTTTAACCATTGGCAATCTTTTATATTGCTAAAATTAGCTATTTTTTCATTGACTCTTTCGTTGTTTAAATTGATGCTTTGTCCGTAATAGGAAACTTCGCTATCAGAAAAGTATAGAAGTCTTTGGTTGTTTGGAGAAACAACTATATTGTTTGTTTGCTGACTTAATAGTTCAAGGGCTTTAGTGTCTTCGTTAACTAAGAATAGGGAATTATTATCTTTAAGTAATATTCTGTCTGCCACATCTATTATTAAATAAGAATTTGCTATGTTAACCGATATAGCTTTGGCTGTTATTTTGTTGGTATTGTTTCCTGAGATATTAGAT
>Ga0209542_10001225_pt1 | contig 60927 bp, 83 predicted proteins | sample RifCSPhighO2_01_FD_184028 | JGI IMG/M metagenome (GOLD analysis project Ga0209542, IMG submission 184028) | Soil microbial communities from Rifle, Colorado - Rifle CSP2_plank highO2_0.1 (SPAdes) (version 2) | ecosystem: Environmental > Terrestrial > Deep subsurface > Rock core/Sediment ...
GTTCCTGATTTATCCAATTAACCACTTGATTTGGCGATTATATATCAGTAATTATTCCAGATGCATTACAAGAATTTTTTACACTATCATCCATTTTCAATAATTTAGCTGCAACAAATAAATTAGGAGTTTTATCTAAATCTACATAGTCTGCTTCTTTTAGAAATTCAATATATTCTGGAGATAATGCTGTTCTTATTTCTTCTTCTCCAAATTCATATCCAACACTAAACAGATCTGATTCTACTATTTTCATAAAGCAGGCAAATTCTATAAATTTATAAGGTTTATTGTTACCCTTTTAAAGAAATAATAATTATGATCTTATTATGACATTGAATTACAATAATTATTCTAACAATTTATTTTTTATATCTTGTATAAATTCAGCAGCATATTTTCCATCTATTATTCTATGATCAAATGACAATACTAAATTCATATTAGGTTCATAAATTAAGACATCATTTTCATTCTTACATGAACCATATTCAGCACAAATACCAAGTATAGCACATTGTTTAAAGTTTATCACAGGAATAAAATTTATAACACCATAAGAAGATAAGTCAGTTATTGTAAATGTACAATTTTCAATGTCATTTAATTCAAATTTATTTTTGATATTTTTCATTATAAGTTCTTTCATTTTTTCTGATAAAGATAATAAATCTAAATTATTAGTATTATATAAAACAGGAACAATCAACCCATTTTCACCATTCATTGCAATTCCAATATTTATATTTTTATATTTAATTATCATTTCATTTTCATAATAAGAATTAATTAATGGATATTTTTCTATTGATTTGGCAGCAATATAGGTTATATATTCAAATATTGATAAACGTATTTTATTATCTTCAGAGAATTTTTTTATCTTTTCTTTTAATTTATTAGTTGGTAATGAAATTGTAATAGAAGAATAGATATATTCTTTATTTTTTGTTAAATTTTTTATTTCTGCTAATTTCCTTGGACTTAATTTTTCTTTAGCAGTATCAATTTGGTCTGTAATATTATTGTTATTAATATAATCAATTACATCATGTTCTTTAATTATACCATTAAAATTAGAAAAAGTAATACTAAGTTCAATATTATTATCTTTAGCTAATTTTTTAGCAGCAGGCGTAGCCTTTATATCTTTTTGATTTTGAGAAATTTGTGTATTCTTAATAGGAATTTGTTCTCCTTCATAACCTATATAACCTAAAACTTCAAGAACTTTAATTGTTTGTCCTTCTCTACATTCTAAACTTAGAATAATTCCATCTGCATCAGCTTCAATATCAAAAGTTGCTTTATCAGTAATAATCTCAAAAAGAATTTCTCCTTTTTTTACTTTATCACCTTCAGATTTGTAAATTTTGCCTATATCTACTACATCAATATTAGCACCCATTTTAGGTATAAAAATTTCAGTTGCCATTTTTAATCACTTCCAAAGCTGTTTCTTCTGCATGATAAGAACTCCTGACATTTGTTCCTATAAAAGTAGTTTTAAAATCTTTTGCCATGTTTCTCATATATGCAAATTCTTCCTCACTATATATTTTTTGCTTTTTATAAAATCCTTTCCTTGGAGGCAAATACTGGCCTATTGTTATTATATCAACATTATTTTTTTTAAGATCAAATAAAGTGTTTTTTATGTCTTCAATATCTTCACCAACACCAACCATAAATCCAGATTTAGTAATAATATTAGGAGCCATTTTCTTAATATATTTTAATAATTCTAATGATTTATTATAATCTCCAATTGGTCTTATTATTTTAAAAAATTTTTTACATGCTTCTAAATTATGATTAATAACATTTGGATTTGCATTTATTATTTTATTTAATGATTGAATATTAAAATTAAAATCAGGTATAAGAACTTCAATTGGTGCATTATTAATTTTCTTAATTTCTTTTATTATATTTGAAAAATGTTCAGCCCCGCCATCAATTAAGTCATCCCTTGTTACAGAAGTAATAACCACATATTTTAATTGAAGTTTCTTAACAGCATTGGCAATTTTAATAGGTTCATTAACATCCAATGGCTCAGGTTGGCCTCTAAATACTGCACAATATTTGCATGCCCTAGTGCACCTATTTCCCATTGCTAAAAATGTAATAGTTCTATTTTTAATAAAACACTCTGGCCTGTTTGGACATAATGCAGAATTACATATAGTATTTACCTGTAATTGATCTATTTCTTTATTAAAATTATTATATTCCTTTGGTGAAATTGATAAATTAACGCTCATGGTTCCATTTATTACTTTCAAATATTACTTTATTTTCATACATAGTATTAATTTCATCTTGAGTCAATTTAGAATTTAAAAAATCACATTTAAATTGAAGTTTAAATCCTTCTGTCATTGCTTTTATAATATCATTTATTTGGAATTTTTTTCCAGTTTCATTTTCAATGCTTGTAACTCTTTGTTTTACATCGCTTATTAATTTATCTTTTATTTTTTCATTTGAAACATTAAGAATTTTAAACATTTTATCTACATCAACTTTTATAAGCAATGTACCATGTTGAAGAATCACATTATTTTTCCTTGTTTGTGCACATCCGGATATTTTTTTCCCATTTACAATTAAATCATTTATTGGAACATATTTTGCATCCATTCCAAGTAATGAAAGTCCTTTGATTATTGCTTCACAAATTGATTTATAACTTTCATGCAGATCTTTTGAAAAATAAATATTATCTTCATTTATGCATAAGCTATAAGTTAATTCCTGATCATGAAAAACGGCACCACCACCAGTAATTCTCCTTACAATATCAATGTTATTTTCTTTACAATAATTAATATTAACTTCATCATATAAATTCTGGAATCTCCCAATTGAAACTGAAGCAGGTTTCCAAGTATAAAACCTCAAGACCGGTTGGTCACAATGCGATTGCAAGGCAGTATCTATAGCCATGTTTTCATAAGCACTAATTGGCTCATTTTCTATTATAAGCCTCCATTCTTGTTTCATTTAAATCCCCCATGAATTAATTTATTAATATCTTCAGGAGAAAATCCAATTATATTAATATTTTCATCTTTTATTATTTTTTGAATAGCTATAAAACATTCATCTTTTGATTTTCCAATTAAAGCTTTTTCCAGTTTAGGAAGAGAATCTTCAGGATATAGAAAAAAATCACCAAATATTTGTAAATATTCTATTTTTTCATTTTTTACACTTATTTTTATCTTTAATAATTTTCCATTAATAATTTTTACAGTAAAATCTTTTATTTGCATTCTATTTACTCCCAATAATAGCAGCTTCTTTTATTATTTCATCCATAGTTGGATGTGCAAAAATAATATCAGAAATTTGATTACATGTCATTTTATTATTTATTATTAAAATAAGAGAACCTAATAAATCTGAAGCCTTTTTATTTATAACTTCTGCTCCTACAACTCTATTATTTTCATCTAAATATAATTTTATATAACCATCTGTTGCGTCATTGCAATAAGCCCTGCCTATTTTCGTAAACCTTACTTTTACAAATTTATTCAGATTGCTTGTATTTCCAACAATAACAACTTCAGGCGATGAAAAAATACAAAATGGAATAAGGCTATAATCAGGAACTGTCTTTTCTTTTCCAAGAATTTCAGATATTAAATTTTTCGCCAATGTTTTAGCATCATATTCAGCTTTATGTGCAAGAAGAATATTATTAGTCGCATCACCAATTACAAAAATTCCTTTTTGCGATGTTTCAAAAAATTTGTTTATTTTAAAACCATTTAAATTAGTTTCAATATTTATTTTTGGTTCCATAACCAAAGGTTTTCTCCCAGTTGCTATCAAAAGCTTATCATAAAGTAATTCATTATTTTCAGTATAAACTATATTTTGTTCAATTTTAATTATATTCTCTTCAAAAATTAATTCAATTCCATTTTTTAAAAATAGTTTTTGTAATTCATTGCCAATTTCTTCATTAAGATTAGGAAGAAGTCTGGATTCTTTTTCAATAATAGTTATTTTTGAACCAAGATTATTAAATAATGTAGCAAATTCAAGACCAATATATCCGCCTCCAACAATGACTAATCTCTCAGGTATTTCATTAATATCAAAAATTGTGTCAGAAGTATAAATATCTTCTTTATTATGAAAAATTTGTGGAACATCTGGATAAGAACCTGTAGCAATAATTAAAAAATCAAAATCAATATACCTTGCATTATTCTTTAAATAAATTTGTTTATCAGAAGAAATTATAGCCTCATCATTTATATAATTTATATTTTTTAACAATTGTTTTATTCCTTGTTGCAATACGTTTATTATTTGTTTATTTTTAATCTTAATCTGGTTCAGATCTTTTATTTTTTCAGAAAGATAAATTGCAGATTTAGTTGGAATGCACCCATTATTAAGACAAACACCACCAATTTCTTTTTTATCAATTATAGTTATATCAAAATCTAAATTATTCTTTTTTCCTAATGTAACAATTTCAGAAGCAAAGGTATAGCCTGCAATACCACAACCAATAACAACCAGTTTTTTATTCATTTAACATACTCCTTATTTCATTTTCAATTCTTTCTTTAGAGGGTATTGCCATATTTTCAAGTTTAGGAGAACAAGGAAGAGGAATTTCTAAAGTACAGATTCTTTTTATTGGCCCATCTAAAGAATAAAAACAAACTTCATTAATCTGGGCAATTATTTCAGCAGCTATACCTGACTGAGGAAATCCTTCTTCAACAACAATAACCTTTCCTATTTTATCAATAGAATTTTTAATAGTCTCAATATCTAATGGTTTTACTGTCCTAAGATCCAATACCTCAATAGATATGCCTTCATTTTCCAATTTGTTAGCAACTTCTAAGCAGTCAAGAACCATTTTACTAAAAGATATCAAAAGCAGATCATTTCCTTCTTTTACTATTTTTGCTTTTCCAATAGGAATTATATCTTCAGCATTTTCAACATCATCTTTTATTTGGTATAGTGACTTATGTTCTACAAAAATAACCGGATTGTTATCTTTTATAGCCGCTCTTAACAAACCTGAAACTTCTCTTGTATTTGAAGGTGCAATAATTTTTATTCCGGGAATATTCATTAAAGCAGACCACAATGACTTTGAATGTGTAGCACCATAACCACGTCCGCCCCCTGCAGGGACACGTATTACTAATGGCACTTTCATCTCTCCATTTGATAAATAACTAAATATTGAAGCATGATTTAATATCTGATCATAAATAAGAGTAATAAAATCCATAAACATTATTTCTATTACAGGTCTCAGACCATTTAATGCAGCACCAATACCTAATCCAGCTATTGCCTGTTCTGACATAGGAGAATCAATTACTCTTTTATTTCCATATTTTTCTTGCAAGCCTTTAGTAGCACCAAAACATCCGCCATAAACTCCAATATCCTCTCCAAAGAGAAATAAATTAGGATCATTCATCAGTTCTTCATCTAAAGTATCCTTAATTGCTTGTGCATAAGTTTTTATCATTTTGTTTCATTATAAATATGTTTAAATAAATCAATATCTATATCGCTTCCTTGCTGAATTAATTCTTCTGAAATTTTATCAACAAACGTATCTATCTCAGTTTTAATTAAATTTATATCCTCAATTGTATATTTATTACTTAATAACTCATCTTCTATAATTAAAGCAACATCTTTATTAAACCAATATTGTTCTTCAGATTTATCTCTATATAAGTTCTGATCGTTTTTTGAATGGCCTTTATGTCTATAAGTCTGCACTTCTATAAAATGAGGTATTCCTTTTCTAGTATCATTAATAAATTCTTCAGCTATTTCATATAAAAGCTTATAATTATTATCAGGAACTAATGCACTTTTTATTCCAAATGCTTCAGCTTTTTTATTTATATCTGAAGAATGTGTTTTTTTAATATGCGTAGACATAGCATAAAAATTATTTTCACATATAAATAATATAGGCAATTTTAATGCAGCTGCCATATTAAGGCTTTCAAGTACATATCCCTCTGTCATTGCACCATCCCCTAAATAAGCAACAACAACATTATCATTTTGTTTATATTTATTAGCAAATGCAATTCCCACAGCTATTGGAACCATTCCTCCGGTTATTCCATTTGCAAAAAAATTATTATCAATAGAAGATACGTGTTGTGAACCCCCTTTTCCAGTGTTATAACCTCTTGGATCACCAAGCAATTCTGCTAAAAATTTCTTAACATCAAGATCTTTGCTTAACGCATGACCATGTCCCCTGTGTGTGCTAGTTACAGCATCTTCCTTTCTTAAATGCTGGGATACTACAACAGGAATGAATTCTTGGCCAATACAAAAATGAGCAGTGCCATAAACTAAACCTTTTTTAAAAAGTTGGTCAAGTTTATTCTCAACAGCCCTTATAAGTAAAATCTTTTTGTATATCTTTAATAAATCCATCAAAATGTAGATAAAGCAAAAATATATAAATATTTAGAAAAAATGCAGATTATGAAATCAGATTTAGAAAGATGTTCAAAATGTTTTATTACCTTAAAACGTTTAAAAGAGGATGATATTGCTTCTTATTTATTAAAAATTTATAATGGTGAAAAAGAGGATTATATATGCCCATCTTGTTTTTTAAGAGGTGATTAAATATGGAAAAAGAGGAATTAATTTTATTTTTTTCTGAATTCTGGAATATGGATAAAAAAGACATTTCAGATAATTTAAAATTAGATAGTGAGAATTTAAAAAATTTAAGTTCAATACGTTTTTACCAGTTTATTGCTGCAATAGAATCAAATTTTAATGTTTCTGTTTCTAATATCAATAATATAATAACTTTTCAGGATCTTTGGAAGAACATAAAAGATAATTAATTCTTAAGTAAATTAATAGAAAAAATTATAAACCTAAATTAAGTTGTCATAAAATGGTATTATTTAAGAGATCACATAACTCAGATAATAAAATAAAAAATATAATATACAAATATTTTGGATTTCCAAATTTAGGAACAAGAGTTAGGGGCAATGCAGTATTTTCTTTAGTTAAAATTAAAAAAAATGCAAAAGGTTTAGATATAGGGTGTGGAAAAGCATATTATGGAATGGAACTACAAAAAAGAGGTGTTGATGTAAGTTATATTGATTTATTGGTAAGTACAAAAGATAAAGATATAGAAAAAGTTAAAGAATCATTTAAAAGAGAAAATTTTAATTTTAATTTTTCAATAGCTGATGCTACAAAAATACCATTCAAAGATAATACTTTTGATATCGTGATTATTGCAGATGTAATTGAACATATAAAAGATGAAGATAAAGCAATAGAAGAAATAAAAAGAGTATTAAAACCAGGCGGTTATTTTATTGCATCAACACCAGCAGAAGGATTTCATTCAGGAAAATTCAAAAAATATTTCAGATATATCCATAAAAATACTTTTCTAAAAAAATTAGATATTTGGAATGTTGAACAATTATATCCAGAATCTCAAATGAAAGCAAAAGGCCATTTAAGAGAATATTCTTTAAAAAAATGGCAGGAATTAATTAGAAAACATGATATGATATTAAATTCATCAAAAGAAGAATATGTATTTTTCAGTGCGTTTTTTGAAGAATTAGCCCACACATTTAAAATTTTTGATAAATACAGTGCTTATACTTTTTTAATTTTTTATCCATTTACCTTTATTGACAGATTAATACCAATTAGAGGAACAGGAATTGCTATTAAAATCTATAAAAAAATGTCATGACTTTTATTTAAATTATTGTAAATCAAATAGAATTAATATTTTACTAAATCAACATAAAGCTTAAAAGGATTAATTAAATTCTAAATTTATGAATATAGCAATAGTAACTACAGATTATCTGCCAAATTATACAGGGGCATCAGTAAGAGTAAATGGAATAACAGAAGGCCTTGTTAAAAATGGAGATAAAGTTATAATTATAACTTTTAAAAACGAAGGGAATTTAGTTAAGAAATTAATAGATGGAGTAACTGTGTATAGACTGCCATACAAAAAATATCTCATTTCTGGAAAAATAGAAATTTATTCAAAGTTTCATATTGGAAGGTTTTTATCTTTAATAAAAAATATAAAGAAAATAATTGAAAATGAAAAAATAAATTTACTTCACGTCAGGCCACAGTTAGATTTTGGGTTTGTAGGTTTATATCTAAGGAAAAAATACAAACTTCCTTTGATAATAGAAATGCATAGATTTTTTAGTGAAGTAGATTATGAAGCAAAAAAAATAAATAAAATTAATGCACTTATACTTAATTTTCTAGAAAAATATTTAATCAATAAAGCTGATGGAATGGTTGTTTTAACTCAGACTGCTAAAAAAGATTTTTCTAAATCAGGAATTAAAAGTCAAATAATTGTAGTTCCAAATTCAAGTAATTTAAAAAATGATATAAAAATTAAATCTAAGGAAAATAAAAAATATTTAATTTATACAGGAATGTTAAGAGAAAATGAAAGGCTTGAAAATTTATTATATGCATTTAAGGAAATAAAAGAAGAAATAAAAAATATTTACTTATATATAACTGGGGATGGTGAAGAACAGGATAATTTAATTAATTTAGCAAAAAAGCTCAAAATAGAAGATTCAGTTAAATTTTTTGGTAAAGTGAGTGTAACCAAATTAAAATCATTATTGGCACAAGCAACATTATTCGTCCATCCCAGAGAAAATATAAAATACCATACTAATTTTATTGGTCTGAAATTCTATGATGCTATAAATTTCGGATTGCCAATATTGACTTATGATGTTGGTGAAGTTGCAACATACATAAAAGATAAGAAAATTGGAATTGTTACAGAACCAAATCCTTCCTCATTTGCTAAAGCAACAATTCATTTACTAAAAAATAAAAATTTATATAACGAACTTAAGAAAAATGTATTAAAAGAAAGCAAAAAAAGTGACTGGAAAAATTGCACAATTAATTTACACAATTATTACAAAACATTTAATGTTATTAGTAAAAATAAATAAATATTATTAAAGTAAAAATAATTTCGAAAAATAAAAGCCATATTTTCCAAAAAGCCCATAAAAAACTCTGCACCAGTTCTCACTTCTTATCGGAACGTTGTATTCTGGATTGAGGCGTTTTTAAAAAAGTTTATATAAACTATCCAATTTACAGTATTTATAAAATGCCAAATAATTCAAGCGATAAAAAATTAGAAAAAGTAAAGAAAGTTTATTCTTTTTGGGGAAAATTTCCATATCTCTATAGTGCACAGGATGTAATTACGTTTTTCGGAAGAGCGAAAATTATCAGAAGCCAAGCAGTTAAAAAGATAGAATTAAAAATAGGTGACAAGGTTTTAGAAGTTGCTTGCGGTTCCGGTAGAAATTTTTCATACCTGGTTGAAGCTGTAGGCAAGGGTGGTTTTATTCTCGGATTCGATTATAGTCAAGAAATGCTTGATGCTGCACAACAATTATACAAACGAAATGGATGGGATAACATAAAACTGGTTCAGGGCGATGCTGCACAACTTAAAATATCCAAAGACAATTTTGATGGAGTTTTAAGTGTTCTTGGAATTAGCGCAATTCCTGGCTGGGAAAAAACGCTTCAAAGATGCTATGATGTTCTTCGCCTCGAAGGGAAACTAGTTGTTTGTGATGCTTGCCTTTTTACTGGATTTCTAAATTTTCTTAATCCCTTACTCAAAATAATCTATTCAAGATTTGCAGCATGGGATTCCTCCAAAAATATCCCAGAGAAAATGAAAGAAATTTTTGGAAATGTTAATGTGAAAAATTTTAACTTAGGAACATTTTTTATAGCAACATCTGTTAAAAAAGATAGATAAATATGGAAATGATAATCCAAACAATTGCCTTAGATAATGAGATAGGAAATGTTTTGAGATTCATAGCCAAACCCAAGAATTTCAACTAGATTTTTTCTTATTCTTAATAATAATTGTCGCCTTAGTCTCGTCGTGACAGAAAGTTTATTAAGTATAAAATAATAATGGTAAAAATGTTAGGTGAAGAATCAATAATAGTTACTAAAGATGAAAAGTATCATCTCTATAGTTATGAGAATGAGATAGAATTAGAAAGAATGATAGTAGAACATTCTTCTGAAATTTTTGGTAAGAATACAAAATATTTTAACAAGAGAAAAATCGAAAGCAAATCTGGATTTGGAACAACTCCTGATGGTTATGTCATTGATTTTGACAAAAAGAAACTGTATATAGTGGAAGTTGAATTAATAAAGCATGATTTACGCAGACATGTTTTGCCACAGATTACAAGCTTTTTTATGGCATTACAAAATAAAAAATCACAAGAGAAACTTGTTGAGATATTTGAGGAAGAACTTAAATCATCCTATAAAGTATCTAAAGAAGAACTTAAATCCATTGTTGCCAACCAGAGTATTATAATTTTGATTGATGAAGTGGGTGACCCCATGAAGGAGATTAATCCTCTCCTCGAAATTGTAAATTTTTTAGCAATACACGGCGAAGTAATAGCTATTCCTTTTCAAACTTATGTAAAAGACAACAAACTTTCACCTGATCATGTTCATTTATTCAAGTCTTTTACTAGAGAAGAACTAGAAAAAGAATCTAAAAAATGGAGTTTTAAATGGACAACAGTTGCTCCCGAAAAGCACCTTAAGAAGGCGACAAAAGATATAAGAGATGTATTCATTGAATTTAGTAAAAAGGTACGCTGTATTGCACCGAATGTTAAAGAGGTTCATCGAAAGAATTGGATAACTTATCAGACATCACCACTTAAAAATTTCTGTACAGTGAAAGTATTAAAAGACTCACTAGAAATCTATATAAAAGTAGATCAAAATATGTTTATAGATAGAAATGAAATTACAAGTGATATCAAAAGAACTCCTACATGGACATTTGATAAAGTATTTACAATCAATTCACAGAAAGACATTGATTATGTAATTTCTCTTATAGAACAAGCGTACGAATGTGTATGCGATTCTAAAAATCAAAAATAATAAATTTGATCATTAAATAAAAAAGAACCAGCTTTAATTTAAACCTTTTCTCATTTAATAATATAGTTTTATAATCTACATTCCGCCATTTATCAAAGCCATATCTTTATCTAAAGAAGTTTTTTTATTATAATTCTTTTTAATTTCATACTTTACACTCAGATATAAAGCCAAATATAAGATCATTTGAGATAAAGTTGCAGCTAATGCGGCTCCTGAAATCCCATATTTAGGTACAAGAATAAAATTTAAACTAATATTTGCTATTAAAGTTAAGACCCATGCCCATATCCCAGATATTGGATAACCCAAACTATGTAAAAATAAAATAAGAGGATTGCTTATTCCTAAAAAAAATACACCAGGCAATAAAATCAACATAGGAATTACAGAAGGCAAAAATTCATTTCCAAAAAATATTAAAATCAAAGGCTTAGCTAAAAAAGCAAATATAACTAAAGAAGGGATATAAAAAATAATTAAGCTTAATCTGGATTTTTTCATTAATGTAATTGAATCATCAATGGACTTTGAAGAAGACATTTTAGGAAGCAATACTGTCATTAATGCAGCAGGCAATAAAGTTAACATATCAAATACACGCGAACTTACAGCATAATAACCTGTTTGTGCTGCACCCAGAAAATGATCAATTATTAATGTATCAAGTCTCAAAATAGTATAAGCTAATGATGTAGTAATAAATATTCTTATCCCATATTTAACAGAAAGTTTAAATAATTTAAGCGAAGGAGTAAACTTTTTTAAAATTACTTTTGTTTTCAACCTAAACACACATAAAAAAACTCCTAGAACTAAAGTTAATAATAATAAAATAAAAGCAAGTTCAACACTTATTGTGCCAAAGGGAATTAAAGCTACAAGTAAAACTAAAAATGCGACTTTAGATATTAATTCTATCCAGTTAAAACCACTTACATCACTAATAGCCATAATCATATGACTCAGAAATAAATAAATTAAGCTGAACAAAATCCATAAAAATATTAAAAATATTAAAAGTGTATTTAAAGAAATTAAATTAGGAATAGACTTATAAAATAATAATCCGAAAATTAATAGTATAAATGAAACAATGAAACTAAATATTATACTATTCATAAATATCTGAGAAGCTAAATTCTTATCTCTGGATAAAAAATACGTATGAGCTGTATTAATTCCTAAATTAGTAAACTTTACACCCATAGTACCAATGACTCCTGCAACAGCATATATTCCTAAACCTGCAGGTCCAAGTTTACGAGTTAAAATTATAGCAGTAGCAAATCCAACAAAAACAATTAGGATTTTAAAAATAAAAGTTATAAATATCTGGCGTGCAGAGGATGATTTAGTTAAATTTAAACAAAAATCATAAAGTGTAATAAGTTTTTTATTTAATTTCATTATAAATTATATTTCTTTCTAATATCCTCCTTTTTTATCCAAAAGTCATACCAAAGACTAAGATTTAATAATATCCAAAGATGAGGGCCATAATTTCTCTTCCCTTTTTTATGAACTTTAAGTAATTCTTTTATAAAATCATAGTCAAAATAATTTTTCTCTCTAATTGAAGAGTTAAATATAATTTCTTCTAATTTATCACCGAGTTTACTTGAAAGCCATTCATTAACAGGCGTGCCAAATCCTTGCTTCTTTCTAGCCAATACTTCATTTGGAATTAAATCCTTCATAAAACTCTTTACTAAGTATTTAGGTTTGTTATTTTTAATTTTTATGAATTCTGGAACCTTCATAACAAACTCTACTAATTTATGATCTAAAAATGGAACTCTTGCCTCAACTGAATTAGCCATAGTTATCTTATCAACACGCATTAATAAAAGTTCAGCCAGCCTATGTTTAAAATCTACATAAATTAGTTTATTAAGTCTATTGCTTCTATTATCAAATTTTTTTGTAAGCCTATCTAAAAAATCATAAGTATTATATTTGTTCATATTATGTCTAAATTTTTTGCTAAGTAATTTCATTTTATCAGTTTCAGTAAAAATATCTAAGCTCCCAAGTAAATATTCCTGGTTATTCTTTAATTTATAAAAAATATCATGCAGATATTTATATTTGCTATGTTGGGGAATTATTGCAGATATATAATAAATAATATTTTTAATAAATCCAGGCAAATATTCAAATTGTTTTATAACTGCATCACGTTTTAGCATATGTAAATAATAATCATAACCTGCAAATAATTCATCGCTACCTTCTCCAATTAACACAACAGTAACTTTATTTTTTTTAAGTAATTTGGAAACAAAATATAATGGAATACATACAGAATCAGCAATAGGTTCATCTTGGTGATATATAATTTCAGGTAAAGAAGAAATAAAATCACTTTCATTAATTATTATCTCATGGTGATCTGTCTTGAAAAGTTTAGCAATATTTTTAGCTTGGTTTGTCTCATTATTATAACCATTGTCATATCCAACAGTAAAGGTTTTTATTTTATCATTGTGGATTTTGCTTATTGCAGCCACTATAGAACTTGAATCTACTCCACCACTTAAGAATACACCAACAGGAACATCACTTTGCAGTCTTTTTTTTACAGCTTCATTAAAAAGATCACCAGATTCAGATATACATTGATTTTCAGTTAAATCTTTTTTAGTGTTTAAATTTAAATCCCAATATTTAATTAATTCAAATTTACCATTTTCAAATACAGCATAATGACCTGCTGGAATTTTATTAATTCCTTTAAATAAAGTCATAGGTGCTGGAACAGAAAGTAATGTTAGATAATGATACAATGCTTCTTCATTTATCTCTCTGTTAATTTCTTCATTACATAATATTGATTTTATCTCAGAAGCAAAAATTAATTTATTTTTATCCTTATAATAATATAATGGTTTAACACCTATCCTGTCTCTTATAAGAAATAATTTTTTATTATTAATGTCATACAAGCCTATAGCAAAATCTCCTTCTATTTCTTCAATAAATTTAATACCTTTTTCTTCATATAAGTAAATTAAGCATTCCGTATCTGTATTAGACTTAAACTTGTATCCTTTAGTTAATAATGCTTCTCTCAATTTTTTATAATTATATATTTCTCCATTAAATACAATAACTATGTCTTTTTTATAGCTAAACATTGGCTGATGCCCTTTTTTTGACAAATCTAAAATGCTCAAACGCCTATGCCCTAAACCAACTTTATGGTCTTTAGAAATCCAATATCCAGAATCATCAGGTCCTCTATGCACCAAAACATTGGACATTTTAAGTAAAGTATCCTTACTAACGTTTTCATTTAACAAATAAACACCGCATATACCGCACATATTTCAAATAAAGATATTCTATATATAAAACATTCTATGGCTCATAACTTAGAAATATTATGATTAAAAAAATTTCATTTCCATTAATGACTTTTACACATTCGTAAATAAATATATAGCTAAGGCAAGTAATATGCGAACATTTTAGTCATAAAATTTGCATTGTTTAATGTCCCTATTAATATCTTTTCAAATTCTTCTTTTGAATTCCAGGGCTTTATTGTCATCCAATTTTTTATTTTTTTCCAAGTTTGTTCTATGGGATTTAGTTGCGGACTGTAGGGCGGCAGTTGCATAACCACTAAATTTTCTTTATTTTCTTCGTAGAATTTTTGTACATGCTCTTTTTCAAAATGATATTTTGCTCCATCGATAACAATTAATATTTTTTTGTATTTTCTAATCAATGATTCTATAAATTTAAGATATGTTTGTGCATTAGCTTTTTCTTCTGTTATAGGCGCGATAAATTCTTTTTCTGATAATGCTCCAAAAACAGCGAATCTTTCTTTTGTATGAATTGTTTTCATCTTCGGTTTGCTTCCTTTTATGAACCATCCTTTTGTCAGGTAAGGCATTATTTTGAAGAATGATTCGTCAAGACAGAAGATCTTAAATCAGAGTTCACTATAATATTGAACTTCTTTTTTAAGTTTTTTTTAAATTCTTCTCTAAGTTTTTTGTTTGCTTTTTTGTTTTCTGGTCTTGGTTTCTGAAGTGTAAAATTAATTTTTTTAATAATATTTCTGACCTGTCTTACTTTTAATTCTACATTAAAATTTTTCATTATTATATATTGGACTAAATTTGTCGTCCATAAAGTAAATGGAATGTCTTGTTCTTCCGGAGAATTTCTTAAAATATTTTTTAGTTCTTCTAATTGTTTTTTTGTAAGTTTTGGAGGTTTTCCAGACTGTTTTATATCATAAATATTTTTTATTCCCCGATTTTCTATTCGTTGTAGCCAGTCATGTATTGTTGTTTTAGGTTTTTGTAATGAATTTGCAATTTCATCCATAGACATCCCTTCTTTTCTTTTCATTGAAGCTAATAAACGAAGTTTAGCCTTAGCATTTTTTTCATTTTTGTATAATTTTTTTAATTCCTCTTTAGAAATATCTAATAAAAATTTATTGCCTTTTTGTATCCAACCCATAATATTCACCTCAAGAAACGTATAACACAACAAGTATATAAACTATTCGAAAATTAAATACCTATACTATATATCCTGCACCGCCTGCTAAAAGAACTTCTTCTGGTTTCTGATTAAAAACATCAAAGTTTGAACTAACATAAAGACCTCTATCACCTATAAGATTATAGAGTGCTCTTACTTTTTGTTGTTCGGTTAATTTATCCATTATTTTCTCCTTGTAAAATATCAATAGTAACTTTTACTAAAGTTTTATGTTTTAAGTTACTAGAAAGATAAGTAGGAATAATTATAATATTATGTTTACCCTGTTTGGCAATTCTCTTTGTTATTACATATTGATGTTTTACCATAGTTTTGTTATATCTTTACTCTATAAAAAGAATAGAAAAAAGCTTATAAACCTTACTATTTTTACCACTATACAGTTACTTATATAAAACAATCATTGTCCTTAGAAGAAGATCATTTTTAGAACGTATATAAGGAAAAGGAAAATCAAACCACAATCTTAAAAAATCTTCAATTTTCATTGCTCTTACATGCCCAATTTCAGGATCAATAAAATAAATATTTTCTTTATTAATATCAACAATAACTGAATAATGACCATCATTTTCTGAAAACCAGTCAACTATTACTGGAATTTTTTTATTTACAACATATTTTTTAATGTCATTTAATTTAGCATTTTCAATTATGAATCCTTTTAAACCAAGGATTTCTGCAGTTTTTAATAGGTTCTTGGCATTTGTACCATAATAAGTACAATTTGTAAGCCTAACAAGCTGTTTTTCTGTCTTATGAATTCCATAATATTCCAATACTATCTTTAAAGATGCTGGCCCGCATGAAAATCCAGTCTTTTGCATAAATGGTTTTATTTGTAGCATAGATTTTATATAACAAATAAATTAATAAATATTGGGGAAAGAAACTGCAAATTTATTGAATAAAATATATAGAAATTGAAATATTTTCCAAAATTTATGGTAAAGGCTTTTTAATTTTAAGTATATAATAGATTTATGATATATATTGAAATCTGGCTGCATGGAAAACCTGGATGGGCTTTGCCAATTGAAGGCAGAAATAAGATAAACCCTTTAGTATTGAGAGAATATGGCGATTCACTTAGGAAACATATTAACAATGTTGCATTTATTATACATAGATTACAGAACCATGGGTGGACTATAAATGAGCCAGGATTAAATCCTTATTCTATTGAATATTACAAAGAAGGGGTTAACAAATTCAATGTTTATGAAGAATTAAAGAAAGCTGGCATTTGTGCACATGATGTTGCAATAAGAGAGTTAATAGAAAATGAATAAAATTCTTATTGTTTTAATATTTATATTAATTATCCCTATTGTTAATTCATGGAAAGATGATACACATATGCAGTTTGTAGAAAATGTATATCACTCAATGCCTTTTGAATTGCAAAATGAACTTAATTTATCAAGAATGAAAGAAGGAAGTGTTGCTCCTGATAAATATTTCAAAGATTTTAAAATGCATCATTATCCCTTTTCTTATAATCTGGCAAAAAAATGGCTAGAAAACAAAACAGATATTTCTTATAGTTTTGGGGTTGCTGCCCATTATACTGCTGATTCTTTTGTTGCTGCTCATAATGTTGCTGGTGAAAAATATAATGATCATGAGTATTTTGAATTACAGGCTACATGGCATATTTCTGAAATTGAATGTAAGGATTATGGTTTTAAACTTGACCAGCTTGGAATAGCAAGAAAAAATGCGAAAGACTGGTATGTGTGGCTGAAATCAAAAGACAAGTCAATAGCCAATAATGAAGTAGATGAAGCAATGATATTTATTTATTCAATAGCAATAAATTATTTTAATTATAAGTGCAGAGATAAAACTTTAATTTCTTATGATAATAAATTTAATAATTTAAAGATTATACAGGCTTCTTTGATATTTTTATTGGGGCTGCCTTTATTATATTTCTTTAAAAATTAACTGGCCTTTAAATTTTGTTTCTAATAATAAAATTATTTTTTTATTTGTCTTTCCTGAGAATAATAAAATTGCTGGAAGATTTTTTAATTTTGCATCTCCTAAAACCATTGAAATATCTGATTCATTTAAAGAAGGTTTTGACTTAGCTTTTACAAAATACCTTAAATCACCCAAATTTGAAGGAATATCTACTATAAAATTAAATTCCTTTTCTTTTTTAATTAATTCTTGATTTACTATTTTTATTTTATTGTCTTCAAAAAATCCATTAAGATTGTTGTAAAATTTTCCTGATGGCGGAATTATTTTCTTTTCCTGAGTTTTAATTAATTGTTCTTGTTTTTCTATTATTTTAGATTCTGCCTTAATTTCTGGAATTTGTGAAATATTAATTTTAGTTTCTGGAACAAAAACTTCGTTATATTCTTGTACTGGAGGTTCTTCTATTGTTTCTTCTTCAATTATCTGGTTATTTGAAGTTGTTTGTGATAATTCTTCTTTAGGCTGTTCTATTGGTTCAACTACATTCCTAATTAAATTTTCAGCATCTTTATCATCGATTAAATGATATTTCCAAAAAATCTCATTTATGTTATTTATTATTACTCCAATTGGTTTTGCAAAATCTTTTAAGTTCTTAACAGCAATTCTCTGCCATGGTTCTAAATTTTTTTCAAATAATATCCTATTCTCTTTTAATAATGAATAAGCTTCTTTTTCCCTTCCTCCAAGATGTTTAGATAGTCTATCGTCCATTAAGTATTCCTGACCCTGGATATAATATAATGGGCTGCCACCAATTGCTGCATTTGACATTTTTAATAATTTTCTTTCCACTAATTCAGAAAGCATTGCAGAAGCAAATAGTATATTTATATTGATAAATTTAGCTATCTGCACTGGCAAAACAGGACCATTCTCTTTTATAAATTTTAAAATCTCATCTCTTTGATCTGGCATAGAAATTTAGTTTACTTTATATTATTTAAAAATTATGTGAGATTTAAAATATACTTTGTAAAATGGTTATTATAGAAAGATATTAAAATAAGAATTATCGCCCTAGTGAAATGGATAAACTCAACAGGATAACTGAAATAGTCAATGAAGTAATAGAAGAAAATAATAAAAATCTGAAAGAATTAAAGTCTTTATCTAAATTATTTTTTAAGAATAAAAATCAAGATTATGTTGACAATTTAGACCAAAATAAATTAAAACCTTTTATAAAATCTTATGATTTAATTTTGAAAAAAGGAAGATTTACTTTTAGAAATAGATTTTACTGAATTTGATGATCAGCCTAAAATAAATATTGTTATGGTTGGGGGAAAAAAGAATCTAAATATGAAAATCTTTCTAAGAAAATATCTCAAATATTCTAAGGACGCATCCACCTTACTTCGTAAAAAGTGACATCATTTTCAGCGTCAACAATTCCTAACAATAATCTTTTTCTTGTTGAATGTGCAACTCTATTTTTTGCTGAAAATTCAAACCAAGTCATTGCACTAGCTTCATGAACAGGATAAACGATCCATTTTGCATGGTCCTCTCCAGGTTTAATTCCACGATCATAAACTCTAAAGTCAGCACCAAATTTTAAAGCTGTTTTTACAACATAACCTCTTTTTCTTAAATCTTTGAAAACAACATATCTAATCCAAAAATTAGGTTCAGTTTTTTTTGCTTTTTTTACAAAAATATCAAATTCTATTTCTTTCTTTTTTGAATCTAATATTTTAAATTTTCCTCTCTCCATTAGATATAATGCTTCAATCAATGAATACTGAAACTTTTTATTGTCTAATGGTTCACCATATCTTGTTTTATCATATAATTCTCTGGTTAAATCATTACTTTCAGCTATAACAAATTCACTATTTAATGTTGCTTCAACAGGATCTTTATTTTTAGGAAGTTCTTCTATTATTTCATTGTTTTTTTCTTTATCATTTAATTCTTCTACTTCTTTGCCGTTTTCAATTTCCTTTTCTGGAATTTTTGGTTTTGACATAAGAATTAATGATTAGCTAAGGTTTTTAAATATAATTATTTCAATTATTATTATGGTTTATTTTGAAATTATAAATAATGAACTTAGAATTGAAAAAAAGTTAACTAATTTAGACCTTTTTGTAATAAATACGACAAACATTTTAAGCAGATATACAAAATATGTAATAATCAGCGGCTATGTTTCAATATTTTTTGGGAGAGCCAGGGGAACTGAAGATGTAGACTTATTTATTGAGGATATTTCTGAAGAAAAATTTATAGATTTATACAATGAATTTGTTGTTAATGGCTATGAATTTAATATTGCAAACGGTGAAGAATTATACAAAGAATACTTGAAAGATAATTTGTCTGTTAATGTGTGGAATAAAGACCTGCCGTTAATAAGACTAGAAATTAAGATAGCTACTAAATCCTCACAAAAACTTACTTTAAGTAACAGGATCAAAGTTTTTTATAATCATAATTGCTTGTACTTTTCACCGATAGAATACCAAATAGCTTATAAAAGAATAATACTCAAGGGAGATAAAGATTTTGAAGATGCAAGGCATTTAGAAATTGTATTCAAGAACCTAAATAAAGAGAAAATTGAGAATTACAGCAAGCTTGTAATGAAAGAGTTTAAAGATGAATAAGGAAGTCGAAAATAACAAAAAACAACGGATGAAAGCTGTTGAAAGATGGGCAAATTTTGTTAAAGATAAAGATGACTTAGTTTGGTCTGAATTACAATCAGAATTAATAGATTCACAAATTGAAAATGCTAAAGATATAAAATTGACTAAAGAACAAGTTAGGTATATCAAAGGAAAATGAAAATAGTATTTTTAGGAACAGGCTCAATGCAGCCTACAAGGGAAAGGAATTTAAGTTCTATTTACTTTAATCATGATTCTGAACATATTTTATTTGACTGTGGTGAAGGAACACAAAGACAGATGAAGATTGCAGAAATAAAAGCTACTAATTTGACAAGGGTTTTTTTAAGTCATTTTCATGCAGACCATGTACTTGGATTGGGTGGAATGTTAAGAAATTTAGATGCAAATCAATATAACAAAACACTTTATGTTTATGGTCCAGAAGGATTAAAGAAATTTTTTGATAATATGGTTCATTCTGCTTATTATGGAAATGGAATAAATGTAAAATTAATGGAATTCAAAGATGAAGATAATATAGACTGTGGAAAATTTACTATAGAAATTACAAAATTAAATCATTCAGTTCCTTCTTATGGTTTTGTTATACAAGAGAAAGATAAGAGAAAGATAAATTTAGAATACACTTCAAAATTTAGATTGACAAAAAACCCAATATTGGGAGAATTACAAAAAGGAAATGATATTGTCTGGGAAGGAAAAAAGATAACTGTTTCTAAAGGAACTAAATTAGTTAAAGGAAAAAGATTAGGTATAATATGGGATACAGAAGAATGCACTGGATGTTTAAAAATTGGAAAAGATGCTGATTTATTGATTTGTGAAAGTACATTTTCTGATAATGAAAGTGATAAAGCAAAGGAGTATAAACATTTGACTTCAAAGCAGGCAGCCAATATTGCCAGACGCAGTAAAGCCAAAAGACTTGTGCTTACACATTTTAGCCAGAGATATAAAAAGTTAGATGAATTAAAGAAAGAAGCACAAACAATTTTTAAAAATACTGAATGTGCAGAAGATTTTAAAGAAATTGAGATTTAAATTACAAAATATATTTCTTAATTGCTATAAGTTTATTAATAGTTTTCTTATTCAGGTATTATGGGCTTAATTGATAAAGCAAGATTACATCGTTTAGCTTTAGAAACAGAACTTACAAAAATACTTAATTTATATAGCCTTAATCTTAAAAAATATGAATTTACTAGCGATCGAGAAAACAGATATATTAATGTTTTTTATTATATGGAACCCTTTGCTAGAAATCCAATAAAAGAAGCAAAAATTATTTTTCGTGGATTAGATGAGACTATAAATAATGAAACAATAAAAGAAACTGCACGAAGACTTAATAATTATTTACAAGAAAACTCTTATATTCCCTGGACTTTATCATAAAAAATACAAAACTATTTCTGTTTGCAAGATTTTCAAATAACTCTTTTAAGTATTCATAACGCACAGACCCTAATTCTTCAAAAAAATGTGGTTGGTAATATCTGGCTGCCCTGGGAAATATTGCATCCAATAAATAATTGAATTGAATATTCTCTTTAGCTAATTCAATCATTTCTATTGGTTTTAGCTCAAAATATTTTTTTCCTATATTTTCTTCTATTCCCATAAAATGTCCTACATTAATTCTATTAATAAACTTTTGGTAATGTTAACAAATGACTGACATTATTTTTTTGTTATTTTACTAAACTGCATCGGCAACGCCTATCTTGATAATAAAATGCAATAAACTAAAGCTGACGTAAATAGTTATCAATTAAATAATTACACTACCAATAAGATATTAAGAGAATGATAAAATATTTTATAAGTAAAAATTGAAAAGGTTAAATAAGTAAATCATCCTTCAAAAATGTTTCTGCATAGCGAAGAACGAACAGATATAGACTTCGTTGTTGTTCAGAATTTAAATCATGAAAAGAAAATGTTTTCAAAGATGGAAAATTTCTTTCTACATAGATTTGGATACCAACCGCAATGAGATAAGAAATATATTGTCCATAACTTAAATCTTTTTCAATTTCTTTTCCATAACCATTCTTAATGATACGGTGTATTCCTGTTTCTTCCTTTGTAGAATATGCTTTACTAACACCCCTGTTTATTTTTTCTGTAAAAAGAGGGACAGAATCATAGAAATTATTTTTATAATATGTCCTTAATTTAGGTTCTATAAAAGGAAGAGCTTTAGGAGAACAATAAATCACAACTTGATCCGAGCGAGAAAAATGAGATAAAGAAAAATGTTCCCAACTAAAATCCGCGATTTTCAAAAGAATTAATCCCCTTGACTTCAAAGGCAGGGAAATATAATATTTAAGTAAATCTAAAAGAACTTTATATCCCTCCAAAGTTGGATTAAGATAAAAACGAATATTACAATTACTTGTTAGATATTTATTAATATCAAAAGTGTAATAAAATATCCAACCATCCCAAGTACTATTGGGGTGGGTTAAAGAGAGAGGTCTAAGAATATCCATAATCTCTGAATGAATAAAACGTAATCTTGATTTTGCACTACGAATATTATGAGAAATTGGATTTGGAGAGAGAGAAAAGTAATAATTGTTAATTTTTTGTTTTAAACCTTCTATATCATTTACATTATAAAATTCAGATCGTCTGACAAACTCTTGAAACAAAACAGACAAATCTGTTCTTATGGCCTCTTTTATTGGTTTAGATAAGGTTCTCATAAAATGTTCTACATTAATTCTATTAATAAATTTTTTTATCTAGATATTTTGGTAGTGGTATAGTGAATATAGCTTAATTCAAAGTTTTATAGATAATAAATTTCTCTAAATGTTAGTAACAACCTTATTTTAGTTATAACAATAATGATAAATAACCATATTAAGCTATACTAAATAACACAGTACCGATATTTTGGAGATTCATTTTTCCATTCTTTAACTAAGTTTCTAAGATATTTGTAATGTACACTACCCAAAGCTCCTTTTACCATAAAAACATAATTTTGTTGAAAAAATAAAATCTTTACTGCCAAAGGCAAATCTACCAAATTTTCATATTCATAAAGATAATGTCTTTCTAATTCTGTAAGTTTAAATGGTTCAATTTCATAATTTAATACATTTTCTTCTATTCCCATAAATTAGAGTAAAACCATTCTTTTTTAAGGTTTTTGATAGGTCTTGTTATATCATAAATTAATATTTTCCAAAAATGTATAAATCCTGCCAGACATTAATCGGAGAATTCAATATCGACTTTATAAGCCAGGCTATGCTTACAATATAGCCAAGTATTGAATATGAATCATATACTATAATTCCTGAATATATTACAATAAAGTTTATTATTAAACTTAAACTGTAGCTAATTATACTTACAAATAAAAATGTAAAGAAGCATTTAGCTTTATTTTTTTTAAAGTATAAATAAGATTCTTTAATTGCAAATGCAGTTTTTTTATTTTTTAATACTAAAATTGGATAAACAAAAACAAAAACTGAATTAAGATAAATTAAAAATAAAGATGATAATAACAAAACCATTGTTAAGATAAATGAAATTTCAAATTTAAGAAAATTTAAGATAAATATTAAGGCAGCTAAAGGAACTAAATACAGTAAAGCTAAAAATAATCTAATTAAAAAAATCTTCCAAATATATAAATGAGATTCTTTGTAAGATTCGTATAAATTTAATTTTTTGTTCTTCATTGTTTTTTTTATCAAAACAAATCTTATTGAGGTTATACCAAGATTAACTAAAAATGCTAATACTAAGGCTATTATAAGACTTGAAAAGAATTTGATTGAATTATCCGGGTTATTTATTATTGAATAAGCAATTTCTTTTACAATTTCAGAATTATATATATCTTTACTAAACAAGTTATTAAACTTAAGGAAAAAAGTCCCAAGTATAAATGAGATAATTATTGAAATAATATCTGGAATTAATAATTTTGGATTTTTTATTAGTGAATATATTGATTTTAAAATTATAACCATTAATTATTTATTTTTAAAAGGATTTATAAATATTGTTAAGCTTAATTTATCCATGATTGATCCTGTATTGTTGAAAATTGGCAGTTTGGAGATTAGATATTATGGTATTTTATTTGCACTTGGCTTCTTAATCGGATATTTTATAATAAAAAAAATTGGAAAAGAATTTGGGTTTAAAGACGAAGAAACTGAAAATTTGTCTATTTATATGGTTATTTCTGCAATTATTGGTGCAAGGTTATTTGAAGTCTTATTTTATGATCCTTCATATTATTTTTCAAATCCAATAAAAATCTTTTATATATGGGAAGGAGGATTAGCATCACATGGGGCGCTGATATCGTTAATAGTATTTACGGTATTGTATGCCAAAAGAAAGAAAATTAATTTTTATAAAATTTCTGATTTATATATTATACCAATTTCTTTAGTTGCTGCATTTGTAAGAATTGGGAATTTCATAAATGGTGAATTAGTTGGTAAAATAACTTCTGTTCCCTGGGCAGTGAAATTTGCTAATTATGAAGAATTGAGGCATCCTGTACAATTTTACCAGTCTTTTTATTATTTAATTATATTTTTGATATTATTTAATCTAAGAAAAATAAAAAATTATAAAGAAGGACTATTATTCTGGAGTTTTTTATTTTTAGATGGAACTTTAAGGTTTATAACAGAATTTTTCAAGGATCTACCAAAAGATTATGGATTTTATTTTTTAGGATTAAATTTAGCACAGTATGTTAGTCTAATAATGATTTTAATTTCTATTATTCCTTTGTATAAAAGATTTAAGCAATAAGTTTATAGAGTTCTTAATAATTTATTTATATTATCTGATTCTAATCTTCTTTCTTCTAATCCAGTTTCCATAATAAAAAAATAAAAATAGGGGTTATCTATCATCATATCCGCGAATATTATATCTCCCAATATTTTTTATCTGCGGATCTTTATTTTTCATATTTAAGTCTGCTAAAAGTGTTTGATATTTCTTTTTATATTCTTCTGAATCTTCAAGCAATTTTTTAACTTCTTTAATTTCTCTAGAAGTATCTGTGTTAAAGTCTTTACTTTTTAAATCAGCTAATATTTTTGCACTCCGAATAATACGTGCGTTATATGAATATTCAAAATCCCTTCTTATTTTTCCTATAACTATTAAAAGTAACTTATCTAAATCCCTATTAGGTTTTTTAGAAAGAATCGCAAATTCTGTTTTTAATACAGATAAAATATCTTGAACGTTTCTATCAACTAAATCCATTAAATATCACCCCTTATAATAAAATTAATGAATTTAATAATATTTAAAGGTTATTACGATAAGATTCTCTTCAAACAACGGCTGATGATGTAGAAAATATTTTTTTAACAAAAATATATCGAAGAGCCAGACCATGAAAATAACATCGTAAAAATCTATCAACCGAAGATTAAAGAGAATCTTACGATAAAATACTATATTTTTAAATCTCATTATTTTTGTTTTGCTATATTTCTGTCAGATAAACATTCTTGATATTTTTTATTTTCTTTATTCTAAAAACTATATTTTTTAATTGTTCAAGATCTTTTATTTTTATTTTGAAGGTACATTCAATTTTTTTAAGTCGTCTTCTAAATCTTTTATTGAATATTCCGATTTATAACCTTTTTCAACAAGATATTTTTGCATTTCCCATATCGTAAGTCCTGCTATTTTTGCAGCTTTACTCAATGAAATTTTGCCAGAAACATAATCTTCCTTTGCTTTATTTTTGAGAAAGTCTTTATAACCTATATTTAATAATTTTCTTAAAATAGTTGACCTATCTAGCGATTCTTCTTTTCCAATCTTATCTATGTCTTTTAAAAATTCATCATCTAATCTTATCCCTATTGCTTCAGTCATTTTTTTCACCTTCTATCAATAATTTATCAAGCACTGCATTACTAAACCACCCAATTTCTCTCATTTTATCTATTGAACTTATAAATTTCATTTTATCTATTATTTTATTCTGCTTTAGTTTTAATAGTACTGCCAATGATCCTATAATTTTAACACCTATTAAGTCCTCTTTTTTTCTTAAATTGTAATCATCTGAAATTAACAAATCTGCTTTTTCTTGTTTGTATAATACAAAACTTTCTGCTTCGCCTCCATGTATGTTAAACTCATGTGCCATATTTAATAGATTTTTATCTTTTATTTTTTTCACTTGAATCTTTTCATTTTTGATTAATTTTTCTATCAATAAAGCATCTTCTTTACCTTTTTTCTTTCCAGCTATAACTGTTTCATTAAATACTTCTTCTGGAATTATCACATTTTTAAAATAATTACAACTTAATTCTAATATTGTTATTTTAGCTAAGTTAATTAATATCATAGCGTCTTTTACAATTTTCATGTTATATATTGTGCACATTGTTATATATAAATCTTCGCTTTATATTTCAGTTAAGTAAACATTCTTGACATTTTTTATTTTCTTTATTCTAAAAACTATATTTTTTAATTGTTCAAGATCTTTTATTTTTATTTTGAAAGTGCATTCAGCTGCATTATTTCCCAAAGTTTTTCCTTTTGCATTTTCAACATTCAATCCAAAAGAAGCAACTGAATTCAGGATTTCAGCAAACAGACCAGGCCTATCTTCTGCGTTTATAGATAATCCTATAATTTTATCATTAATGTTAAGCCATTTGCATTTTATTGTATTATTTTTCTGGACATTATTACAAATGATCTTATGAATTGTAATTTTATTCATTCCTGTTTTCATACCTGCAATTTCATCTCCAGGTAAAGGATTGCAACACATTGCGAATTTTATTTTTGAATTTTTGATATTTTCAATACTAATTAATCCTTCTTCTAATGTGACTTTTTCTTCTGATGTAGAATATACTGAACTTGTAATCTGGCCTTTTTCTTTAAGTTCGTGTCTTATTGCATCTCTTGCCCTTGTTGTTTTTACAATTTTTAACCAATCCCTGCTTGGCTTTTGTGTTTTTGATGTAACAATTTCAATTATGTCCCCATTTTCTAATTCTGTTTTTAGAGGCACTAATTTTCCATTAACTTTTGCTCCAATACATTTATTTCCAATACTAGTATGTATATGATATGCAAAATCCAAAGGTGTTGCATTTGAAGTTAATTCTACTAATTTGCCTTTTGGAGAAAATACAAATATTTGGTCGCTGAAAAATTCTAGCCCTATGTTTGAATTATTTTTACTTCCAACAAGTTCTTTTAACCATGCAATTTTCCTATCAAATTTTTCATTCTCTCTTTGCAAACCTTTGTATGTGAAATGTGCTGCAATTCCCTCTTCTGCTATTTGGTGCATTTCTAAAGTTCTTATCTGAACTTCAAAAATTTTTCCTTCATTATCTACTACTGCTGTGTGTAGTGACTGATATCCATTTGGTTTAGGAATGGCTATATAATCCTTGAATTTTTGTGGTATTGGCCTAAAATTTAAATGAACAATTCTTAATGTCTTATAACAATTATCTATTGTATCAACAATTATTCTTATTCCAATAATATCACTCATATCATTAATATCATAAGATTTTGAAATTATTTTTTTATATATGCTATAGATATGTTTTACTCTAGCCTGAACATCTGCACTTATTTGTTCTTTTTTAAGTTCTTTTTCCAATATATTTTTTAATTTAAATATTGCTTTTTCGCCATGTTTTCTTATCTGATTTACTTTTTCTTCAGTTTCTTCATATTTTTTTTGATCTAAATATTTGAATGATAAATCTTCTAGTTCTGATTTGATTTTTCCTATTCCTAACCTGTAAGCTAGAGGTGCATAAAGTTCCATTGATTCTTTTGCTATTCTATTTATTTCTTCCTGTGTTAAAAAGTTTAAATCTCTTAAATTAACTAATTTATCGCATAATTTTATGAGAAGAACTCGAATATCCTTTGAAGCTGCTAATAAAACTTTTCTTAAATTTTCAGATCCGTTTATCTTGCCAGCAATATTCTTTTTTATCTGGCTCATTTTATCTAAATTTTCTAATAAATGAATAACTTCATCTCCAAATATGAATTTAATTTCTTTTTTATCTGCACCTTTTTTTATTATAGTGTGCAAAAGTGAAGCAATAATTGTATTATCATCTAATTTCAGATTTGCAACTTCATCAGCAACTTTTAAACAATGAATTATTGATTGTTCTTTTGATTTTCTTTCCTCTTTATTTAAAATTTTATCTGCATAATTATAAGCAGTATTTATTAATTCAATTTTTGCATTTTTATTATATCTTAGAATTTTCTTTATTAAATTTTTTAATTCCATGAAGCTTTAACCTTAATAATGTTTAAAAGGGTTATTATTTCTGGATACTTGGACAAAAATTATATTTGTGTATTTGGTAAATCTGCAATGCTGAATAATCTTTTAAAATATCACTAAATTTAGTTTTTATATCCATCATAATTTCCCTGAATTTTTCTGCATTTTCAACTTCCATATCTATCTCAAATTCCCAAGGTCCTAAACTTTTAACTATATATACAATATTTGGATTTAGTCTACAATATTCCCTTAATTTCTTTTCTCTTTCTTCAGAACTGTTTCTTAATCCTACAAGTATTTTATAATGTAAATAAAGATAATTTTGTTCATTTGGCACAATATTGTAATGCTTTATTACACCTAAATTTTCCATTTTTTTTATTCTTTCTGAAACTGCATCAGGACTCAGTCCTACTTCTTTTGAGATTTCTACTGTATTAATTCTTGAATTTCTTGATAGAATTACCAATATTTTCCAATCTTTTAAATCCATTTTAACTGGAGACGGAACAGAACCAAAAAATGACTGCCTGTATGAGCTTGATTCTTTATTATTTATTAAATAATCTCTAATAAAATATTCACCTTTAATTATTGTAGCTATCTGCCTTTCCGCAATATACTCTCCAAATTTTTTATTTAGTTCAGATAAAGTGTTGTCAAGGAAAGCAATATCTTTTGCCCATGTACCAAAAGCTAAATCAAATTCTCCATCACAGCTGGCAATCCAGAGGACATTTAGGTTTTTTACAAGAAATTCTATAAACTGCTTTTCTTTTTCTCTGTCTAAATTTTGCAATTTTAAAAAAGCCTTATGATTTGTAAATCCTAATTTTGATATATCTATAACTGGATAAAATGAAAATATTATATTTTCTTCAATTAATCTTTTAATTCTAAAACCTACAACTTGTTTTGATAGCCCAACTTTTTTTGCAATTTCTGAATTTGACTGCCTTGAATTAATATCTAATTGGTAAAGTATTTTTCTGTCTTTAATATCCAGCTTAATTGCCATTATTTTACAAAAATATATAAAGATATAAATATAGCGTTTTTGTCAACTTTTTCCATAAAAGGTTTTATTAATTTATTCTATCTCTAAAGTAGTAAAATGAAACCATATATTCAACAATTAGAAACATATGAATTTGACTTAGTTCAAAGATTTAGAAATAATCCTTCTCTTTTGAGAGCCATGAACCTTTCCAGCCATGCATTTGAAAATATTCTTTTGCAAAAAAGATTCTTATCTAAAAATTTTAAAACATTCTACAGAAATGGGATTGAAAATATTCAAGATTTGGAATTAAAAGCTGTAGCAAAAAAAATTCTAGCAGAGGAATATGTTCCCAAAGACCATGAAATTCTTTTAGACTATGATTTGAGAAGAATGGGATTTACTCCTGAAAATTCTGAATCTACAATAATTACTCAAGGGACAATAAGAAGCATTAATCAGCTTACAGAAGTAAAAGACGATGTTTATCTTGCTGCAGCCTTACGAATCTTTGGAGAATTATTAGTTGGAGAGGAATATAAACTTTTATTTCCTGAATTAGAAAGAAGATATGTTTTAACAAAAGAAAGTTCCCAATTTTTTTATCCCCATCTTGTTCATGATCATAAATCTGCCCATCTTGGAGAACGTGGAGATTCACATACTGATCAATTTAGTTTAATTTTAGATCGTTTGATTGATAGTGAAAAAAACCTAACCTGTGCTAAATATGCTATGAAAAAATCTTATGATGTAAGAATATTCTTTTGGAGACAATTTTAATATGGAAATTATGCTTGAAATTACACAAAAACTGAAAGATATGTCAGATAAAGGACTATTAGATAATTCTATTGCTATACTGAATTTACCAGCACGCAACTTATGCAATAAAAGAGCAGAAAAAGTTATTGGAGATTCAGGAAATTTAGAACAGGCATGTGATGGATGTGTGACGCAAGCAATTAGAAATGATGGAACATTAAGTCTTCAAAGAATTAAAAAAATAATTGATTATTTTGCAACAAATTATGAAACTAAGTTTATAACCATAAATGGAAGAGGAGATCCATTTCATCCTAACATAAGACAAGAAACATTAGAAAAAATAAATTATGCTTATAAAAATGGAATTAAATCTTATATTTTTACAGCAGGCAATAACTTAGATATTACATTGTCTGAATTTTTAGCAGAACATGAAGTAAATGTTATGATTAGTTTATTTGGAAACAAATTTATTGATGCAGAATTTTTTAATAAAAAAAAATATTTTCATAGAATTAGGCCATTGCAAAATGAAGCAGAGATTGCTGCAAATCTTAGAAATCTTATTAATTATTATAGAACATCGAAAAGACAGCCAAAACAAGGAACTACAAGAATAGGAATGAATTATGTTGTTTCAGAAACAGATTTGAAAGATGAAAGGAAATTAAGATTATTAAAAGAGGCAGCAAATGGAAATAAAATATTTTTTGTGTGCAATACAAATTTTACAAAACATCCTAATGAAGAAATACAAATAAAATTAGAAAGAATTGCAAACTTTTATAGTAATTTTAATTTAAAACATACTACTGATGTTTATGGAAAATGCCAAATGGGTGCAGGATCATCAGCAACTGCAGACTATAATGGCATGTTATTGAGGTGTCCTTATATGGACAATAAAGAAGGCAATGGCAAAATTCAAAACTTGACAGAAATAAGAATACAAAAAGTGCTAAAAAGTTATATGGAAGATAGAAAATATTCTTGCGTAATGAGAAAACATGAGAGATAATAAATAATAAAATTCCACTAATCTTAAAAAGCTTTGTCTTATATTATTTCTATGAGATATAATAAACAAGAAACATTCAGTAAAATCGGAAAAACTGGACAGGAGTTAATAACAAGTTCGACAATTACAATATTAGGTATAGGAGCTTTAGGAACAAATACTTTAAATTTATTAGCAAGGGCGGGAGTTGGAAAAATAAAAATAATTGACAGAGATGTAGTTGAGTTAAGCAATCTGCAAAGGCAAACATTATTTTCTGAAGAGGATATAGACAAACCAAAAGTTTATGCTGCAAAAGAAAAAATAAATAAAATAAATTCTAAAGTTAAAATTGAAACATATTTAACAGATTTGGATTATGAAAATGTTGAAATATTAAAAAGTGGTTTAATTCTGGATTGCACAGATAATATTTATACTAGATTTTTAATAAATGAATATTCCAGGAAAAATAATATTCCATGGATTTATGCTTCTGTTATTGGATCAAAAGGAATGGTTATGAATGTTACTGAAAAAACACCTTGTTTTAATTGCATAATAAAAGAACCAAATGAACCATTGGATACATGTGATAGTTCCGGAGTAATTGGAAGTGCTGCAAGTGCTATAGCTTCAATACAGGCAACAGAGGCAATAAAGATATTAACAAAACAAGATTATTGCAGGGAATTAATTCACTATGATTTATGGAAAAATAAAATAAATAGGATTAAAGTAAATAAAAATAAATATTGCAAGACTTGTAATAAGGTTTATGAATATCTTGAAGGAAAAAAGAAAAAATTAATTAAAATATGCGGATCATGTAATTATCAAATAGAAATTAAAAAAGATATGAATTTAGTATTTGCAAAACTAAGTTCTTTACGTGATGTTAAACCTGAAAATGAATGTTTAATTTTAGAAAATGCAATAATATTTAAAAGCGGAAGGGCATTGGTAAAAGCGGAGAATGAAAATAAAGCAAAAGCAATACTGGATGGTTATCTGGGATGATAGTAAGAAAATGCAGAACTAAAGGTGCTTATGAAGCAATACCTAAAAAGATTATGAATTTAGATTTTAATAAATTAAGAAATAAATCTGAAGTTATTGCAGATTTACCAATATTAATAATTATTAAATATGAAAATATTAAAGTTACTTGTTATAAAAATGGAAAGTTATTAATAAAGACAGATTCACAAGAAACTGCTGAAAAAATTGCAAAGGAGATATATGAACTATGAAAGGAATGTTATTAATTTCAGGCGGATTTGACAGCCCTGTTTCTGGTTATTTAATTAAAAAACAAGGAGTAGAAATAATTCCAATCCACTTTTCTTATGAACCTTTTACAGATAATGGACCAGAAATTAAAACTAAAGGTGCTGCAAAAATACTTGGATTTAAAGAGCCAATTGTGATAAATATCAGCAAAGAATGTGAAAAAATAGCTAAATTCTGTAAGCATAAATATTATTTCATATTGACTAAAAGATTAATGATGAGAATTGCTGAAAAAGAAGCTAGAAATTCAGGTTGTAACTTTTTAATTACTGGAGAAAATTTAAGCCAGGTTTCAAGCCAAACTTTAACTAATTTATATGCAATCACAAAAGCAGTTAACATTCAGATATTAAGGCCTTTATTGGCGTATGATAAAACTGAGATATTAAAAATTGCAAGGGAAATTGGGACATATGAAATTTCTATTGGTCCTGAAGCCTGTGATGTTCTTGGACCTAAACATCCTGCTACAACATGTGACTTAAAAGAAATTGAAGATGAAGAGAAGAAAATTATTTTATAATGAATATTTATTTAATATTAAGATCAATGAACTTTATTACTTCCTTTACATCTGGAGTCAAACCTGTTGCTAAACGTGTGAAACCTTCCTCAAGATCTGATGATCCATATATATTTGGAACTATCCTATAATTTTGGCTCCCAAATCCAACCTGAACTGCAAGAGGTTTATGATAATTTTTTATACATGCTTCAATTAATTTCTCCTGTTTTTTTCTATCCATTATAAAACTTACTAATCCTCCTGCTGAATTATATCTTGTAAAATCAATAGAAGGATAAATTACTTTTTTTACATAATCACAACTTCTCAAATACCCAGCTAATTCAGCAGCATTTGATGAATGTTGTCTCATTCTATTGTGCAATCCTGGCAAACGTTCGCATAATTTTGACATTGCTGCAAGATCTAGAGTGTTCCCTATTATTCCCTGCATATTTCTACAGCCATTGATAAAAATTTTAGGTCCTATGACTGCACCGGCTGTTAAATCTGATTTGCCAGACCAATATTTTGTCATGCTATTGATAATCAGATCCGCACCTAACCTGAATTGTTGCTGTAAATCTGAAGTAAGTAATGTGTTATCTACTATTATTGGAATACTATAATAACTTAATATTTCCCTAATCTTTCTTGTATCTATATATTTAAGAGATGGGTTGCTGACAGGCTCATAGAATACTGCAACTATTTTGTTGTTGTTAATAGCTAATATCTCTGAGAAGGTAGTTTCATCTTTCATATCAACAAAAAGTGTATTTCCAAACCCCATATTTGGCACCATTTCTTTGAAAAAATATTTTGTTGCAGAATATATGTTTTTATCTACTATGAACTTGTTAGTTTTACTTAATTCATTTGGGGTAATTAATTTTATAATATTTATAATATTGCTTATTGCTGCCATGCCTGATGGAAAAAATAAGACATTAAAATTTTCTTTATAATCTTCTACATAACCTACTTCAAGCTGCAATATCATTTCTGCTAATTTTTTTTCTAATGGACTTCCAAATCTTGAATAATTATATCTCTCTGTTTTTATATTACCTATTACAGGATCAATTTCTTCTTTTAATATAGAATTATCTTCAATTATAATTGGGTTATAATCATAACATTCTGGAGTTATTACTTTATTATTTCTTAATTTTTTCCATTCTTCAGAAAAGAACGTACTTTCCAATATGTTTCTTCTATACAATTTCATATTTGATTTATTATCACAAATTTTATAAGTCTATTGTTAATTTTATACTTATGGAAGAAAATGTTGAAAAATTTTTAGAAGGAATTAAAAGAGACCTTCCTAGATTATATCTAGATGAAATAGTATTCTCAAATGAAGATGAACAAAGATTAGCTATGATTAATCACAAATTTTATAAGTCTAGAAATTGTTATGCATCTAATGCAATAAGTTTATTGGTAGCAATACGTCAATATGTTTCTTTAAAAAAAATTAATTTCTCCGGCAATCCAAGTTATCATGATCTTGCAAATCTTTATTATTCATTAATGACTGGGAACAGCACTTTGGCTAACACAAGGGAATCTAAAAATTATTATAGCTCTGCTGTTTCAACTTTAAAAAATAGAAAAAATCCCAAGATTTTATTACTTGGTTTTTCTACAGTTTATTCTTTGGAAAATCTTGCTGCATTAATACATTTATCTAATCTTGATAATCCTAAAATAATTGCTTTTGATATAAATAAACAGCCACTTTCTGAAGCAAATGTTTATTGTGGAACAAAACTTTACAATGTTGAAATTGAATACGAACAAGGCAATGCTATTTTAAGCGAATTTTTTGAGGCTGATTCTTTTGATCTTATAGCCACGCATTTATTTCTTACTCACATTCCAGATGAAAGTAAAATAAGATTAATTAATAATGTGCATAAATGGCTTAAGCCTAATTCTAAATTTGTGGATGATGAAATAATTGTTCCAGGCACAATAGATCGAAATAAATATGCAAAATATTATAGAACACTTGGCAGGCATTATATTCCTCCTTTAGATCATTCATCAATGGAAAAGGTTGCTAATTGGATGGAAAAATTTGGTACATATTCTATTTTTTTCCCATATAATGATTTAGATAAACTACATAGAGATTTTAGTAAATTTTCTTCATTACGGTCTGACCATTTAAGAACCAGAAATATTTACTCTGAATCTGATTCTCTATTAAGATGTCCTGTCTATAATATAACCGCAACTAAAATGCGTACTTAATATTTTTTCGAAGAAAGCTATACAAATATCCAGCATAGTAAGTTTCATTAATTTTTGAACATTTGAAATAATTGGTTTTGTAAAAGACTATGCAACATTTAGAAGAATTATAACTTTAATCTAAAAATCTATGAATAAAAATAAACATTTCTAATTTTTTAAAGCTTCTTTTCTACAAATTTTCAATAGTGAATAAAATTTCCAGATTATATAATTTTAACTATTTAATTTTCTATTAAATTCTAATACATTTTTAGATATCTCTTCATTTTCACGTTCATATGCAATTTGTATTTGATCTCCAATTCCCTTGAGTAAATTGCCGAATTGTTCTTTTCCTCTTTTCATTGTAATTTCTCCAAATCTATTAAGTTCTAAAGCAAGTTCCCCTAAATCTATTTCATTACCCCAACGATTATCGCGACCTGTGACATTAATTATTCTTACAACTTTATCTCTTAAATTGTGTATTCTTGGATCCATTCCTGCAGTTATAACTTCTAATTTATCTACTGTTATTCTAATTACTTCATCTGGTATTTTTAAATTAAAAAAATAATCTCCTAATTGATTATAACCATAATTTTCAGCAACTGTAATATATCCAAATAGCGAGGCTCCAACTGACAGATAAGGTCTTAAATCAACAGCTTTGCCTGAAGTAAAAATTGCTGCTTTATTTATTTCATCTTTAAGAAATTTTTTCATAATTCTAGGAACTCCATATAAGTATTCAACAGGTTCTGTTTTTAATCTTCCATAAACTAATTTAATAGGCACACTATCCATATTTTTATTGTATAAAGAAAATTTATAAACCTTACTATTTTATTTACCTATAAGTAATAACCAATTAAAAAATTTTTTATTAATGTTATAATTAAGCAGCTTGAACAAAATTTATTCCTTCTGGAACTTCAAAATTATCTTCAACTTTAAATTTTTCACATTCAACTAAAATACCTGCATCTTTGCTTTTTTCTAAAATGCTAACGCCCTTATCTAATTCTTCTTTTGTAATACAGACTTTTTCACCTGCATTCTGGTTTTTATACCAACCATACATACAATTTGTTGTGTCGCCTACAGAATTTATTATTCTGCCATCTAATAATTTTGCTTCTGCCCTGAATTTTGTACCTTTTATAGTCATTTCAACTGAATTTCCTGCTTCATCATGGCCTTTACATTTAAATTCACCATTTAATTTGAAAACACCATCTAGTTTGCCATTATATACTGATTTATTCTGGCAAGATATTAAAAAAATTAACATTAAAATAAGAGATATTGCTACAACTGCTTTTTTCATAAATTTAAAGTATAAACAAGGTTTATTAAGTTTTTGGACGTAAAAATTACATGAAAGTCTATATAGAAAGAACAGATGAATGGAAAGAAGTAAATGCTATAAATGTTCAAGAGATATTTCAGAAATTAAAAATAAACCCAACTACTGTTATTGTTACCAGAAATAATGAATTAATAACTGAAAATACAAAAATAAATGATAATGATGAGGTAAAATTGATTTCTGTTATATCTGGTGGATAGATTTATAAATATTTATATTTTTCTTAATGATATGGGCGAAGATCTTGAAAGGATATTGGATTTGGCTGATTGTACAGAATTTATGATTCTTTTACAAGAAAATAATATTGTTCTTGAGTATTATGAACAAATACAAAATTATGATCCTAAAAATTATAAAGTTCCAAAGATATGTGGTTATATTCCCAGAGAATAATTTATAATCTTTTCTTATTATTCTTATTAAATGGCATGCAAAAAATGTGTAGAAAATCCAGTAATACAATTGCCTAATAGCAATGTAAATTTATGTAAAAACTGTTTTATAAAATATTTTGAAAAGAAAGTAAATAAAACTATTGGAGAATATGATTTAATCGACAAGAAAGACCATATAGTAGTAGCGTGTTCTGGTGGAAAAGATTCTACAGTTTTATTGTATTTATTAAAAAAATTAACTGAAAAAAGAAAAGATGTTAAAATTACTGCTTTAGCAATAGATGAAGGGATAAAAGGTTACAGAGATAAAAGTTTAGATTTTTTAACTAATTTCTGCAAAGAACATAAAGTAGAATTAAATATATTTTCTTATGAAAAAGAATTTGGAAAACCATTAGATGAAATATTAAAATCTTATAATGGGGTTCCGTGCTCTATTTGCGGGGTTTTTAGAAGATATTTATTAAATAAGAAATCAAAAGAATTAAATGGAAATAAATTAGCTACTGGACATAACTTGGATGATGAAAGCCAGAGCATTATTATGAATTATTTTAGAAAGAATATTAAACTATCTGCAAGATTGGGACCAATTACCGGAATAATAGCAGACAAGCGATTCATACGAAGGATTAAACCCTTGTATTTCTTAACTGAAAAAGAAATCACTTCATATGCATTTTTAAAAGGCTTTATGGATAAATTTACTGAATGTCCCCATGATGCAGATTCTTATAGAGCACAAATAAGAGATATGCTTAATAATTTTGAAGCAAAATATCCTGGAACAAAACATTCTATCATCACTTCTTTTTTAGAAATATTGCCTGTTTTAAAAGAAAAATATAAAGATGAGCAAGAAATTAAAAGCTGCAAAATCTGTGATGAACCTTGTTCACAAGAAATATGCAAAGCATGTCAATATGCTGAAGAAGTTGTAAAGAATTTCACCAGATAAGCTTAAATGTTTTTTTAAATTTCTTTTTTTATGACTGAAATAAATTTAAAAGAAAATTATGTATGTATTAATATCTTAACTTCATCGCATGACAGGAATCTAATTTTTGAACTGCTTAACAGCAATATTGTTAAGGGGGGTTTAGTTTTTCAGAATAATAATACAAACGGTGAGTTATATATACCAAAAAGCGGTTTAGAAAAAGCAGTTGTATTTACACAAAGCAGGAGGAAAAGATCCAAGATATCAAAAATCATTGACTCTCTTGATAATGCCAATCAATTTATTTCTGGAGAAAATTTAGAAACCCAATTCATAGATGCAGAGATTTCAGCTTATGAAAAATCAAAAGAAATTCCAAGACTATATTCTGCTGTGGAATTTGTAAAGGGTTTAGAATGCAATGGAAGAAAGATACCTGAAGAAAAGATTAATAGATTTATTGAACATTTAAAGGATTATGGAATAAACCCTGACAAATCAGAAGATAAACTGGTTTATAATGAAGATCAAACAATGAGAATAGCATTAATTATTGATAACAATTTACAACCATTGCAATATAGGAATGTTAAATTTATTGAAAATAAGCAAGGCGGATTGGTTCCTATGTTATATGGCAGGGAACTTTTATCCAGAATAAGCAAAAAGTGCAGTTTTAGAGATTAGGCCTTAATTTTGAATAAGATTTAAATACTAATATTAATATCAATTTTAAGAGGTTGAAAATGAATCAAAATCAAGAGGTATTGGTTTCCTGTAAAAAATGCACTTTAAGAGTACCTGTTGGCAAAACAACATATGATAAAGAAGGTGTAAATTTAATATGTTTTCCCTGCTATAATAAATTAGCATTAGGTATAGAACCTGAGAGTTATAATACAATCCAATCTGCAGAAGTTCCAAAAAAAATTTATTATAAATGTGATTATTGTAAATATGATTTTTCAAGATCTGAAGATTTCCAGTTTAATGGTTTATGTGCTAATTGTTGAAAAGACCAAGTTAAAGTTAATGATCAAATAGTTGAAGTTGAAAAAAAGAAAAACCTTCTGGATTATTAGAAATTCTTAAAAATCTTTTAATTGTTCTAATTTGATATGGATTATGATAAAATTGCTTCAAGTTATAATAGATTGTATAAAGAAGAACAATTAAAAAAACTAAAAGCAATTGAGAAAATATTAAATGTTAGAAAAGAGGATTATTTATTAGATATTGGATCTGGCACAGGAATATCTACAAATTATTTTAAATGCAATTGTTTTGGATTAGATCCAAGTTTTAAAATGCTTAAATTTTCTAAAGATTTGAAAGTCTGCGGATATGCTGAAAATTTGCCTTTTAAAGAAAATACGTTTGATATAATAATTGCAGTAACTTCATTTCATAATTTTATAGATTTCAGAAAAGCAATTTTAGAGATTAAAAGAGTTTCAAAGAAAAATGCCAAGATTGTAATAACTGTAATGAAAAAATCTTCTTATTTAGAACAAATTACAGATTTAATAAAAGAGAATTTTATATTTGAAACAATAGAAGAAGAGAAAGATATAATATTTTATGGCAATTTAATGTAAGGATTAACTTTTTATATTGAATGCTTTTTTTAATCTTATGCCCCCGTAGCGCAGCCTGGAAGAACAATTCTAGGAAGGGCTTACCAATAGATTGTTTTGTGCAAATAGCGTAGCAGGTTCCTAACCTGTTGGTCGTGGGAGATTAGACTACGCGTAGTTTAATCAACGAATTCAAATCCCATCGGGGGCGTTATTTTTATTCTAAATTATTTTCTCTTTTACATAATTCCAAAAATTCTTTTATTTTATAATAATTTGATTCTAGCTCTTTTTTACATATATCTAATGTCAAAGAATTCCACTTTTGTTCTATTTTCTCTTGTGCAATAAACAATATTTCTTCAAAATTATAGCCTTGTGATTTTAGATTATAAAACATTTTTAAGATCTTTTTTGGTATTAAATATCTATAACAATTTGCATTTGCACATATTTCAGCTTCTCTGCAAGTAAATGTTTTTTCCCTATGTTCTTTTATACATGTTAAAACTTTATTCTTTATTGATTCATTTATTGGATAATTTTGGAAAAACGATAGTGCGAAACCCAAAGCCATATTTGTATGTTCTCCCCATTTTTTTTGAGAAATCGCTTCTCCCAATTTGGAATGCATAAACTTTGCTCCAAGGATTACAGCATCAATATCTGCATTTAATTCCTTTGCCAGTCTTGTAGCTATTGAAGTTACATCATTGTAGTCTTCTAAAGTTGGAGCCCCATATTTCATAATTTCCGGGATTATTTCATTATCCAAATCATTAACCAAAACTTCTGTATATTCCATAACATTTATTATGGTTTCTAGTATTAAAAGAATTTATATTGTTGTGAGTTTAGATTAAAATGGTAATATCTCTATATAGTAAACCGCACAATTCTTAGTTTAAATGGTTTACTGTTAGTCAAAAATAAACATTCAAAAAATCTAAAATTTTGTTAGTTGACTATAATTTAAAGAAATTTTTCAAAAATTATGAAAATATTATAAGAAACGTTTATTAATTCTTATTTCTAAATAACTCTTATGAAAATAGAGCCTTTAAGAATTGCAATTATAATATTGATTATTGTTTTAATAATCTGGTTCTTAATGAGGGTTTTAAAATGAAAATGTGGATAAAAATATTTTACTGGCTTTTAGTATTATTTATCATTTACTTAGCTTATGAAATTTTAAGGAAAGTATTTGGTGGCAGTTTGGGATTTGAGGAATTGGCTATAGGATTATTAATTGCTAATCTTGGATATTCATTTTACTTGAGCTCTTTAATGTCTAAACATATTGGCTGGCATAAGACACAGAAAAATTAATTATATTCTAATTTCATTCTATCCAATAATCTTTGCATAATTACTTTTGATTTTCTTGGCAATTCCGCTTGGACTAATTTATCTTTATGATAAAAAATATGACTTCCGGAAGGATAAGGGTGTGCTTCTTTATGAATATTATCTGGTAAATTTATCCACCTTGTTTGAATATAATATAATCTATTTTCTATTGCATCATAAAAAACATTCTGAGAAACTTGCCATTCATCTTCTATAAAAAGTGCACTTAATTCTATTCCTTTTATAATTCTAGGAACTGCTGCTTTTTCAGATGAACCATAAGGTATTAAAGTTCCCTCCTTTGACCATGAAGAAAATGGAGTTTTTACGTCAATAGAAAGATGTGTTTTAAATTTTACAGGTATTTCTGTAGAGTTTATATTTAATTGATAAAGCCCAGAAGAATTATTATATTGCCAATTCATAAATTATAATTAATATTTTGTATATTTAAAGTTTATTGTAAATGAAAAATCATTTTTAATATATACAATTTAACAGAAATTTAGATTAATTTATTTTTTACCAGGAAATCTTTTACAATTTCAAATATCATTTTATGTCCTTCTGAATTTGAATGCACTCCATCAGATAATAGTTCTTTATATTTCATTTTAGAAAATTTGTTATAAATTTCTATAAAATATAATTTATCTTTTTTACAAAGTTCTTCAGAGACTTTACTGTATTTTTGAATAAAATTATTATTATAAGAACAATCTTTTAACCATGGAATTGGGTTTGTCAAATCTTCATCTACCGGATTATCTCCTACAAAGATTATTTTATCTGAGTATTTTTTAGCAATTATGAATATTTTAGTTAAATTATTTTCAAATTCTTTTAAATCTATATAATGTTTTTTGGTTTTTAAATTATAAATTGAATCATTTGAACCTATTGATATTAAGAAGATTATATCTTCATCTTTTTCTAATAATTTAATTCTTTGTCTTGTTTCAAATTCAATTCTTTCTAATATATCTTTTGACGTATCTCCAGATATCCCAAGATTAAATACAGAAAAAAAGTATTTTTCATTTTCTAATGATTTTGACATCAAGAATTGTTTTAATCTGTCTGCCCAGCCACCTTCATAATCCCAAAAGCCTTGTACAACACTATCACCAAAGATTAATACTATTGTCATAATATAATTACTAATTAATCACCTAATAAACATTTCCAAATATTTATTATAAAAATATTTTTTTAATTTTTGTAAGAACCTTCTAGATTAATAAGGTATTTTGGATATTTTAAGAGAAGATTAAGAATAAGTAAATTTAGTATTTTTATTTTTATTTAATTTATAATTTTTAAAGAAATCTTTTTTAAATTGATTAAATTCATTATTTTTAATTGATTTTCTAATATCTTTCATTAAATTTTGTATAAAATACAGATTATGTATATTTCCATATCTGTCCCTTATTGGTTCATGTGTCCTGTATAAATGATGGATAAAAGCTTTGCTGAATTTTTTACATACTGGACATTTGCAATTTTCATCCAATGGATTTTCATCATTTTTATATTGCACTTTTTCAATATTTATTTTTCCTTGTGATGTAAATATCCCACCATGTCTTGCATTCATTGTTGGAAATCTTGAATCAAAACAATCTATACCCAAACCAACACAATCAATTAAATCTTCAGGAGAACCTACACCCATCAGATACCGAGGCTTCGCATTATCGATATGATGAAGTGCAATTTGTGCTGTGTTAAACATATTTTCTCTTCCTTCTCCAATTCCTAAACCCCCTAAAGCAATTCCATCAAAATCCAGATTATTAATAAATTTTGCAGATTTTTCTCTTAAATCTTTAAAAATTCCTCCTTGACAAATGCCAAACAACAATTGACGCTTAGCGTCGTGCGATTTGAGACATCTTTCTGCCCATAAATGAGTAATTCTTGTGCATTCAGCAATATAATCTTTTGAATTTCCGTAATGTGGAACAAAATCTAAAGCCATTGCAACATCTGAACCAATTTGTTCTTCAATATCAATAATATCTTCTGGTGTAAAAAATTTCTTGCTTCCATCAAATGGATTTTTGAAATAAACTCCTTTTTCATCTGCTTTATGCAAAAAACTTTTACTTAAAATCTGAAAACCACCAGAATCTGTAAATATAGTTTTATCCCATTTCATAAATTTATGAATTCCTTTAAAATTGTTTAATACTTCTAATCCGGGTTTCAAATGTAAAACAAATGCATTTGCTATTATTGCCTGACTTCCTATTAATTTTAATTCATCTGGAGAAACTTGTTTTGCTGTTCCTTTGGTTGCTATTGGCATAAAAAATGGGGTTTCTACTATGCCATGTTTAGTATATAATTTACCTGCTCTTGCTTCTTTATCTTCATAATTTATCTTGAACATATATTTTGGATTTGATATTTCTTTATAAATTTATTTTAAAATCTTTTTTTATGCAAAAATTAGTATTTAGAGTTTTAAATTGGGAAGATTATGGCATTATTGATGAAGATTCAGATGAAGTAAATGACTATGAAAAACTTCAGGGTTTTGTTAATCGTGAATATAGGGGATGGTCGAATAATTTTGATGATTTATATAAAATTACTGAGAAAAATCCCTGGGACGAATTTTATTTAAAAAAACTTAACTTAACTTCCCCTAGAAAAAATAATTATAGTATTGAACAAATTTTAATTATTAATAGAAAAACACCAGAATTTGGAGATATTGAGTATATTGAAGCTGTAAAAGCCTTTGATTATGCTAATTGTATTGTTAATCTGTATGAATTGAATTGTGGAGATCAAGGTTCGTATGCTATAATAGAAACGTTAAATGAAAAATTAGAAAATATCTGTAAAAGTATAAAGTAATTATTAAAATATTCTTCAATAACTTTTTATATCTTTCTAATTTATTTTATATTGATTAAAGATGTTAAAATTTGGATTTCAAAATAGAAGAGCCAGTGAAATTGTAAACACTTATAATTTATCTATAACAGATTTTACTGTTTTTAACGAAATTGTAAAAGGTGTTAATGGACAAATCAAATTGAATATTGTATCAAGAACATGCAATCCTAATTTATTGAATCCTTATTATACTAATATAAAGAATCTGGCAGGAGTTGCTGCAATATGCTATGAACTTATAGAAAACCCAATCCTTAGAATTCCAAGAGATTTAAACCGTAAAATTAATGGCAATTATATAGTTAACACAATTGACTATGAAAGACGCCGTTCTGTTTATGATTATCAACTTATTGCTCAATCTTGTGAAAGAGAAATTGAAGTTTTAAAAAGAAAACAATTAGAAAGATTAGAAAAAATATTAAAAGAATTGGATTAAATATTTAAACTGCAATAGTGTTTATATCTCATGTTAATTTTAGATTTATTGAGGATTATAAATATTTCGATAACTTGATTCTCTTTAATCTTCAGTTGATAGATTTTTACGATGTTATTTTCATGGTCTGGCTCTTCGATATATTTTTGTTAAAAAAATATTTTTTACATCATCAGCCGTTGTTTGAAGAGAATCCGATAACTTTAAGTTTCATCTTATTTTATAGAATCTTTCAGCAAATCTGGATTTGGTGTGGAAACCTGAAAAAATTGCTCTTAGGACTACCTGAATAAATAAAGAATAAACTGATATTTTTTGACTTTTGAACATCTTCATTGCCTGTATTTTCTTTCTAAATGTTTTTGATATATCAACATACATTCTTGGATGAGGTTCATTTACTACATTCCATACTTCAAATGAATAAACACTTGTTTTTTTATCATTTAATAGATTTAAAGATTTAAAGACAATTTCATTTGTTGACTTATGGTCTTCATGAGGATCTTTATTGCTGTGTGTAAAAATTATATTTGGCTTGTATTTTTTTATAATTGAAGCTATTTTTTCTATAGTTTTTTTATTATTAACAAAAGATTTCAAACCTTTATGCTTAATTCCTCCAAGTATATCTTTATCTCTTATTCCTATAAATATTGTTTTTTCGCAGCCTAAAAACTGATCTATATTAATTGCTTCTCTTATTCTTTCTTCTTTTATTACATCTTCTTTTAACCAGGGAGAACTGCTTTCTCCACTAGTCATTATCACACTTATAATTCTCTTTCCTTCTGATGCAAATTTTGCTATAGTTCCCCCCATTCCAATTTCTAAATCATCGGCGTGTGCACCAAAACACAAAATAATTTCATTTTCCATAGGAGTAAATTTAAAATGTTAAGGTTATAAATTTTACTAAATTATCTTTCTTATGACAAAAAAATTATCAGAATGTTATTCTAAAATAGAAAGGATATATACAGTGTTAAATGAAGAAAGAATGGAACATCTTGTAAGTGATTTAGAAGTTTTAATTTCAAAATATGACGGACCTGTCTTTTATGGAAGTTTGGCAAGAGAATTAAGGAAAAAAATGCAATTAACTCAATTTGAATTAGGAAAATTGGCTGGATGTACTACTAAAATTGTATATAATTGCGAGAATAAAACTATAATTAACAGAATCCCAAATAAAAGAACAAGCCTTAGATATTTTGAATATGTAGCATTTATGGGATATAATCCATTTAACCTGGATATAAACAGACTTAAAAAATAGCAAATTATCTAAAATAAAATGGCTTTAATGAGATTACAAAAATATTTATCTGAAAACGGAATATGTTCAAGAAGAAAAGCTGAAGAATATATAAAAAATGGAGAGGTTTCAGTAAATGAAAAAACAATAACTGAACTTGGAACAAAAATAGATCCTCAAAAAGATAAAATTTATTTCAAAGGAAAATTGATTAAGAATCAAAATAAAAAAATTTACCTGATTTTAAATAAACCTAAAGGGTATGTGACTTCTTTTGAGCATGAAGGAAAAAAAACAATTAAAGAATTTCTAAAAGGTTTTCCGCATTTAGCATATGCCGGAAGATTAGATGAAGATTCAAGAGGATTAGTTTTTTTAAGCAATGACGGTGATTTAATTAACAAATTAACCCATCCGAGATATGAACATGAAAAGGAGTATATTGTTGAAACTGAGAAACCTATAACAGATTTTGAATTAGATTTATTAACAAACGGCATAGAACTAGAAGAAGGCAAAACAAAAAAATGTAAAGTCTATAAAATAAATGATAATAAATTTGGTATTATATTGGAAGAAGGATGGAACAGGCAGATAAGAAGAATGCTTGCTAAAATTGGTCATGAAACAAAAGACCTTGAAAGAATAAGAATAAACAATATAAGACTTGATAATCTAAAAGAAGGAAAAATAAAAATCCTAAATGAAGAAGAAATTAAAAAAATGAAAATCTAAATATTTTAAGATAAGTTAATTAATTTATTTGTTTTATTTATAGATAATGAAAAAGACAGTAATAGAATTAAAGGATGTATGGAAAACTTATAATATGGGCAAGGTTAAAGTAAATGCCTTACAGGGAGTTTCCATAAAAATAAACAAAGGCGAATTTTTAGCAATAATTGGAAAATCCGGATCTGGCAAATCAACAATAATGAACCTCATAGGATGTTTAGATATTCCATCAAAAGGAAATATATTTTTAGATTCCAGAGATATTGCAAAATTAAATGAATCTAAATTAGCACAAATAAGGGGAAAGAAAATAGGTTTTATATTCCAACAATTTAATTTAATCAATACTTTAAATGCATTAGAAAATGTTACTTTGCCTGGAGAATTCCAAAACATGGAAAACAATAAAGTAAGTGAAAGTGCAAAACAATTATTGGAATTTGTAGATATGAAAGATAGATTACACCATAAACCAAGCCAATTAAGTGGAGGACAAATGCAGAGGGTTGCAATTGCAAGAGCCTTAATCAATGATCCTGAAATTATTTTAGCTGATGAGCCTACTGGTGCATTAGATTCAAAAACAGGAGAACAAGTGTTAAATCTATTAAAAGAATTAAATAGAAAAAAAGGCAAAAGTTTAGTAATAGTTACACATGACCACAGTATTGCTAAACATGCTGACAGAATTATTGAACTTAGTGATGGGAAAGTATTAAAAGAGTATTATAATGGGAGAAAACATGAAAACAATTAATATATTTATTGCAATGCTGATAATCTTAACTTGTGTTGCATTTGCACAAAGCACAGAACTTAATTTTAGCCAGACTAAAAGTGGTGAGATAGAAAATCGAGGAAGTTCGAGTCCTGTATTTAAAATTAAGGATATAAGACAGGAACCTTTTCCAGCAAATCCTGGAGAAACTGTAAACTTATATTTTAGAGTAGATAATGTTGGAGGGCAAGCATTAGATCCTAAATTTAATTTAATATTGGATTACCCTTTTTCATTAGACCCATCAAGTTATGAGGATTCTGATTTTACAAGTATACCTTCTGGTGAAAAAATAACTTTAAATTATAAGGTTAGAGTTGATAAGAATGCATTTCCCGGGGATTATGAAGTCGGATTTAAGGCATTTGTAAATTCGAATTTATATTATGATTATTATTTTGATATAATTGTAGAAGATGTAACTACAGATTTTGATGTGGCTTTACAGGAAATAAGTAATGATGGAATTGCTATTGCACTTTCGAATACTGGAAAGAATATTGCAAATTCTATAACTGTAAAATTAAAGGACCAAGAAGATTTTGATTTAATTGGTGCTAATTCATATATAATTGGAAACCTAAATAATGGAGATTATACAATATTAAATGTTCTTGCTGTACCAAAAGAAGAGAGAAATTCAGATAAATTGAAGTTAAATTTAGCAATAGATTACACAGATATAGTCGGCAATAGAAGAACTTTGAATAAGGAAGTGGATGTTCCATTAACTACAAAAACTAAAAAAGAATTAAATGATCTAACGACTTTTGCAGTTTATGATGAAACAGAACAGAATAAAAACGAACCAAGTAAATTTTTTATGTACCTTTCTTTAATATTGGTAATTGCAATAGTTGCAGTTATCTTTTATTATAGGGGGAAGGTTAAAAACAAAGAATGAGAATCCAAAAATCTATTGGCTTAGCATTAAATATTATTATTCATAGCAAGTTAAGAAGCTGGCTTACTATTTTAGGAATTGTAATAGGTGTTGCTGCTATAATTGCAATAGTTTCTATAGGCAGTGGCTTTGAAAAGGATGTACAAAAACAACTAGGAAGTTTAGGTTCTGATACTATAACTATAACTCCTGGTTTTGACAGGGCTAATGAATGTCCTGGACCACATTGCAGAGACAGACCTGGAGAAGTTAATAGCATAAGCACAAATTTATTTACAAATAAAGAAATCCAAGTTCTGAAGTCTATAACTGATATTTTATTAGTTAATCCTGTTATTAATGGTAAAAGTGAAGTTTATTTTTTAGGAGAAACTGCAAATCTTGATACTGATGGTGTAGATACAAGGACATGGAGAGACATGACTACTTCTACTGCTGAAAACGGAAGATTATTGAATCCTGGAGATAAAAACGTTGTAATTATCGGAAGTTCTGTTGCCAAGGATATTTTCAATGAAGAAGTAAAATTAAACAGAAAAATAATTATTAATGATAAACCATTTAATGTTGTTGGGATATTAAAACAGAGTGGAGGATTTGGTTTTGATGATAGAAAAATATTCATGTCTTCTGGTGATGCAAAGGAGATATTAGAAAAAGAAGAAGGTGAATTTGATTCAATAGTTGTAAAAGTTAAAGATCAAAATAAAATAGATGAAGTTGAGAAAAAAATTGAACAAAAATTAATGGTTGTAAGACATGTAACTGAAGAAACAAAAGATTTTACTGTTTTATCAATGAAAACAATCCAAGAAAGAGTCAGTGCAATATTAACCGGATTTACTTTGTTTTTAGGAGTGATTGCTGCAGTTTCATTAATTGTTGGTGCTGTTGGAATAGCAAATACAATGTTTACAGCAGTATTGGAAAGAACAAGAGAAATTGGAATTATGAAAGCTCTTGGTGCAAAAAATAAAGACATTTTGATTGTATTTTTATTTAATTCTGGATTTGTAGGTTTAGTTGGTGGAATAATAGGTGTTTTAATTGGAATTGGGATTGCAGTATCTATTCCAAAATTAGGAGTAAGTTTTGTACAGGGAGGAGAACCTATAACAACTTCTATTTCTTTTAATTTAATTATTTTCACTTTAATATTTTCAATGGTTTTGGGAATGATTTCTGGTGTGATACCTGCTTATAGGGCTTCAAAACTAAAACCTGTAGAAGCACTTAGAAGAGAATAGTAGTAACTTTTAAGTTGTTACTATAATAATCTTTATATATTTGTTAAATTTTCATAATTTATGTCAGAATTAAAATTCCGAACTGATAATTTTCAAGTTGATACAAACCATACTTCGAAATTATTAAATCTGACAACTGCTACAGGAATTATTGGCAGAACACATTATGATTTAGATGATATATTGCTTGTAACTGGGGGAAAATCACTTCAGATCTACAGTGCAGATGGAAAACTTGCAGCAGAATCCAAAACAGATAATAGGATTATAGATATTACAACAATAAATTTTGAAGAGTATAAAAATATTAGCAATGGTAATGGGGGAAATTTAATTGCCTGTAGTATTGCAGCATTAACAAAAAATAATAATGAAGATGGAAGTAATATTGAATTATTTTCTTTTGAAGCTGCTTATAATTCTGGTAAACTAAATGCAAATTTATCAAAATCAAAAGTTTATAAAATTGGATTAAATGTAGATAAGATTAGTTCAGATATTACAAATAAACCTTCTAATTTATATTGCAAAATTGGATCCAATATTGTAATTTATAGAGAAAAGAATCTACAAGAAGGAATAGACCCAACACCTATCTCTTATCAATATGCTATCAGGGGCTTTGTTACTCTTTATGATAATACAAGTATAAAAAAAGATATTAAAAGTACAAGAGAAGATGTTTTTCCAGGTATTGCAAGTCTTATAGGTTATTCTCCAGATTTAGCAATTGGATTAACTTATTATTTATTTTCAAATGAAGTATTAATTTCACCTTTAAATAGAGGGAATGTTAAATTAAGTAAATTTTCAACTTTGCCTGAACAGATAAATTTTTCCGGTTCTAATTCTGTAAATCAAATTGTCCAGATACCTAAAAGAGATGGTTTGTTATGCCTCAAAGAGGGTATATTAGAATATAAAGTTCTGACTGCGTTTAACAACACTATAAGTGTTAATTATATAAGATTAAAAAAGTTGGGAATTGATGATAAGTACGATATTTCAATTGCAAATTCTTTAAGAAATGAAAAAGGTAAAATAGGGTTTTATATTAGTGATGGAAATAGAGCTTTTAGATATTTATTAGAAGATTAATGCACCAGCCGGGAAACACGGCCGGATGAACAGCTTGCTTCTTATTAAATGGAAGGCTGTAATGCTACCATTGCATCACTGGTGCTTAATTCATTTTGATATCAAAATTCTTATTATAAAACTTTCGAATGCTGTTTTTTAATAAGACAAATGCTTAAAAATACAAATTACTCGCCATCATTTAATGAAAACTATATTAGTTAGTGGTGGTGCAGGATTTATTGGAAGCCACTTAATTGAGGAATTAATTAAAAATCCAAATAATAAAATTATTTCACTGGATAATTATTTTACTGGTTCTGAAAAAAATCATATTAGTGGTGTAGAATATATAAAAGGTGAAACCAAAGATATAGAAGATTTAATTAAAGAAAAAATAGATGTAATATTTCACCTTGGAGAATATTCAAGAGTGATGACCAGTTTTGAAGATATTGATTTAGTTTGGAAATTAAATGTTCTTGGCACTTTTAAAGTTCTTGAATTTTGTAAAAAAAATAAAATCAGGCTTGTTTATGCGGGTTCAAGCACAAAATTTGGAGAGTTTAATGATGGTGGAGAGGGAGAAAATAAAAGTCCTTATGCATATTTTAAATCAACAAATACAAATTTGGTAAATAATTATGGTGAATGGTTTGGATTAGATTATGCTATTACTTATTTTTACAATGTATTTGGTGAAAGAGAAATTGGTGAGGGAAAATATGCTACACTTATAGCAATTTTTACAAGGAAATATAAAAATGGTGAAGTTTTATCAATAAATGCACCTGGAACACAAAAAAGAGCTTTTACTTATGTTAAAGATATTGTCAGGGGACTTTTACTAGTTGAAGAAAAAGGCAAAGGTGATGGTTATTGTATTGGGTCTGAAAAAAGTTATTCAATTCTAGAAATTGCTGAAAAATTCGGCAGCAAAATAGAAATGTTAAGTGCAAAAAAAGGAGACAGAGATTATTCAAAAATAAATTTAACTAAAATGAAAGAACTTGGATGGTCAGCTGAGAAAGATATAATGGATTACATAATTGAGATTAAAAATAAATTTAAGAAAGACTTATAAATAATACTCTCAATCTAAAAATAATGTTATCGAACTTAGAAAAGGCTTTTTTGATTTATGAAAATCCCTTAGAAAAATTTGCAAAAGAAAAAAGAATAGAAATAGAAAGATTTTATCATGATTCTCCTGTCTGGCTTATTGGCAAGGATCAAGGTGCTGAAGATTTTGATATAATTTTTTCACAGATTGCACTCCAGTATTCAGAAATACAAAATAAATTTTATCTTCTTGTAAATGCTTGGATGGATTCTAAATATCATACTATAAATGGAGAGGTGCATGAAAGAAGATTACTTGGTAAGGATAAACAACGATTGGTTACTTCCTGGCTGGATACAGATAAAGTTGATATTTATAATTTGCTTGAAACAGCATTTTTGAGAGCCAATTCTTTTCAATCGAGAGATTTAACACAATATTCTGCTTATATTGTAAATTCTAAGGGAATAATTAAGCCTTATAATAATCCAAGTGAAACAAATTTATTTAGTCTTTAATTTATTTTGTAATTTTGGCTTTTCTTGAGATCTAATTTCTTTTTTATTTCTGACCTAACTTCTGAAAGAACTGCATTTATTTGCTGGTCTGTCCAATTTTTCTTTTTTAATGCTATTTTTATCTCTTCTTCCTTAATTCCTTTCTTCAGATAATTTGAAACAAAAGCTTTTACTGCTTCATAATCTTTAGGATTTTTGAAAAATGATTTTGCAGATTTTCTTTTTAATAAACCTTCTTTAAAGAATAATCCAAAATAAACTATTAGACCTATTATAATTAAAGTAAAAATAATTACTAATATCCTTGGTAAATTATTTCCAATTTCTAGTTTTACTATTGGGTTTTTCTGTATGTTAATATTTAATTCATCTAAGTTAGTTGGAACAATTATGGTTTTTGTATCTATTGCCTTTAAATCAGAACCTTCCAATAAATAAATTATATCTTCGTTATCTGTAAATTTTATTATATTATCTGATATTTTGTTATTTTCGGATGTAAAAATTTTATTTATATTTGCATTTGATAGTAATATTTCATAAATTTCATTTCCTTTTCCTTTAGGAATTATTTTCTTTATGTATAAGTAATTTTCTTCTGAGTTTTCATATTTTATAATTATATTTCTTGATTCTCCTTTTATATTGAATTCTTTTTGTATTTTCACAACTTTTTGTTTAGATTCTTCATCAGTTACAATTTCGTCAGAGATTTCTTCTAAATCTATTTTTTCTGGAGTGAATGTTGAAGAAGAAACAATTATATTTACTGGCAGCTGCTTTAACAATTCATCTAAATTTTCATTTGCATTAGATGTTATGAATGATTTTTCTGAATCTGTCTTATTTCCTATTAATAATGAACTTAATGCAAAATTAATATCTGTAAGATTTGTTTTAAGTGATATTATTTTATCTGATAATCCTAAAATATTCACTGTATCTTTTAACTGAGAATTGCCTTGTTCTATTTTTGATTCAAATTCATTAATCTTATTAAGAAGTAAGTCTATTTTTTTATTAATTCCCAAAGAAGAAGAATTGATAAATATTGAAAGTTTTGATGTACTGTAAAAATTTGCAGAATCAATAATTGTTAATGTTATGTTATATTGTCCTTCTTTAATATAAGAATGTTTAATCTGCTCCCCTTTTTTGATTAAAGATCCATCATTTAAATCCCATTCCAAACTTATAATTGACCTGTTTAATTCTGTTTTTGTGCCTAATGCTGTAAGTGTTATTTCTTCATTAATTCCAGGTCTTAAGTTACTAATACCAATAAATCCTGATGGCCCTTTTACTGTGTTAAATTTTATTGTATTGCTTGTTAAATTAATTCCTGATTCTAGAGAAACAGATATAGTATTGTCTAAACGAATATAGGTTGGAGATATTAAGTTTTCAAATTTATTTAATGGAATTTTAATTTCCTGTCCTGTTGTGTTTATCATTTCAAAAGACTGCTTTATTGGAAAGAAACTATTAATCGAAGTTGGGCCACTATCTAAATCTATATATGATAATTTAATGTTTGAAATTTGGAGTTTTCCTGGATTTTCAGAAGTTATTTTTATTGGTATTAGCAAACAAGAATCATCACATCCAGACTTAGATAAATAATTAATTAAGCTTGTTTTATCTATTTCCAAATCTTTAGTAAGAGAAGAGACTGAAGTTTCATATAATGCTCTTTGAACAAGAATTGCATAATCTAGAATCTGTGATGGAATTGCATTATAAAATCCCTGAACAATTGCCGGGTCATTTTCTGCACCTATTTGGTAATATTCTTTATCTAAATCTTCTTCCTGGCTAGATGCACTAATACAAGCAAAATAATCCTTTTCTTCATTTATTTCTTTATCTAATTCGCAATTTGCTAATTCTTGATTGAGAATTAGTTTACAGCATTTCATTTCACTGCAGTCAATAGCTTCCAATGGATATTCAGATATTACGGCATATAATTCTGCACCATCATTTATTTTTTTAATTCTGCTATCAATTTTATATTTTGAAGAAGGTTTTAGACTAATTTTTTCGCAATATACATCTCTTGATTTTCTTATGCCTTTCCATACAGTTGGAGTAACAGAACCAAAATAACTAGAATTTGCATATTCAAATTTTCCTGTTAATTGCCCTTTGTATGTAAGATCAGTTGTATTATCGTTTCCCACATCTATTGCCAATGTTGGATAGTTATCTCCAATGTTAATACCATTAACAGATATTGAAAAATTTCTTATCTGAGATACATCTATTGAACTTAATCTTGAGCCTGCTGAAGAAAAGTCTATTGCAATTTCTAATTTTGAGCCTGGAGAATCAAATGTAAATTCTTTTGATATTGAACTTTGCTGTGAAGTTTTTTCATATTTGCCTGGCAATATCTGTAAATTTTGTGGAAGGAAATTCTTTATACTCTGATAATAATCCTGGTTATTTATTTTAAAATTTAAGTTTGCATTTGAGTTTATTGGAGATGTTAAGTTTAAAAAAACAAAACCATCAAACTGTTGTGATGTTGCAACATCTTTCCTTGTTAAGTTTAATTCTATATTATTTGCAAACACCAGATTAGATAATATTAATAGCACTAGAATAAATATACCCTTTTTTACTACTTCCATTAGATATTTTTTAGTTAAGACTGGTTTAAAAATTTTCCTCTTTCTGATGGAGTTACTTCCACTTTCGAATTTGCAAATTCATCTTTAATTCCAACTATACTATAAAGAAATATGCCCAAGGCAGAAACTTCTGAAATTGGTTGAGAAGTTACAGAAATGTTGTGGTCTGATAATCTGTAAATATGTGGTTCAACTTTTTCTCCACCTATAATAATTAATAATTTTGATTCTTTTGAGAAGTTTTTGTCTTTAAATGAAACTCCATACATAGTTAAATGCAATATTTTAAAATTTTCCTTCTTTTTTTCTTCTATTAATTTTACATCATCTTTTATATGCATAATTTTGAAATTCCCACCAAATTTTTTTGTAATTTTATTTACACTTTCCTCCATTTCGCTGTCTTTTTGGCCTGTGTAATATAGATTTGTAGAATGAAATGCTCTTCCTGTCAATGCAACATGAGTACTTATTCTTTTATCTCTAAAAATTCTATGATTTAACCTTAAAATTTCTATTTGCATGATATTAAATAAGAAGAAGAGTTTTTAATCTTTACCTATGCATTGCATTGTTGTATAGTTTTTTCCATCAATTATATAAACCTATTTTTTCTAAATTTTTCTTTCAAACTTGGTTTTTTGAAAGACAAAAATATGAGTGCAATTAATACTAATGTTATTATTAAAGCAATTTTCAAGTATTTTGAATAATGATATTTGGAAGTTACAAAAAATTCCGAGGTTGCTAAAGCAGTTTCATCATTATAGTGCAATTCTGCTTCAATAAAATAAGAGCCAGCTTCTATATCATCTGGCAGAATAATAGTTTTTAAGTATTCATATTGTGTTGCAACAGAAAGATAATCTTCTTCTGCAATTATGTCTTTGCCATCTTTTATCCTATAAAGAATTGTAATATTAGTTTCTACAGCCCCAAAATTATGAATATTGACTTTGAATGTTAGATTGCTTCCAGCAGTAATTTCTAAATATTCTTCAGGCACAGCTATCTTTATATCAAATAATAGCTTATCAGGAAATTTAACAGGCGTTTTAGGGCTATCTTTTATTTCTGGCTTTTCAGGTGTGCGATTATTTAACATTTCTAATGGTATTGTTGTCTCATTTAGTGTCAAGCCATTTAAGATTATTTTTATATTCAAGATTCCCTCTTCTGCTACAAGGTCAAATTTAATAAGTTCGATAATCACAATATTATTTGTTATAGTAAATTCAAACAATGGCAATGTTGAACTTTGGTTATTTAATGTTGCCATCACGCTAACATTTTCAGTTGTTTCCATAGGGGGCAGACCAAGCTCTATTGTGAAATTTATTTCTCCTGCCCTTCTTGCTGCATTACCTACAACAGGATTTTCTGCATCAGGCACTTTGAATTTATTCCTTACACTTATTTCTGTTATATTCTCTGCAATTATTGTATCACCATCAATTATTCTTGCAGTTAAATTAAATAGTCCTGAAGCATTAGGAGCAAATATATTGAACTGTCTTGCATTTATTTCCAAATAAGTTAAGTTATACCAGCTTGCATTATCAATGATTATAATTGAATTTTTGTCTGCAAATTCTCCAATTAGTCTTGAACTACTCTGTCCTGATAAAATCAATTTTACAATGCTTGAATTTGGCATTGGACTATTGATATTAAATGAAACATTTTCATCTATGACTGCTTGCGATTCATATACTGCAAGGCCTGTCAGGCTTGATGGAGGAAGCAAGAATAATCCAAATCCGAAAACAACCAATAACAAACTTATTGCCAATATCTGACTTAATCTTCTTGATTTATTCTCTTCTTTTTCTACCTGCCAATTACATGAAATAAGCTGATTTTGATAATCTGCAATACAACGATCATAATAGTCTATCCATTCTTCAACAGTCCTTCCTTTTAATATATTACTTGATTTTGAAGTATATTCTTCCCAAGAAATTTCATTATTCTTATATCTGGCTGCAAGATTTTCTGAATAGCTAATTATCTTCTGCTTGAATTCCTGGACTAATTTTATATTACGGATTATTGCCAGCTTCCTGCTTTCCAGATTCCTTATCTTATTCTTACTCAGCATTTTTTTTCTTAGCCCTCTGATAGACAGTCCAGACTGTTCTCTTATCCCTATTCAGCAAAACAGCTACCTGACTATAATTCAAAGAAAATTTTTCTTTTAGATACACAACTATAGACTCTAGTGCAGACAATTTTTGATTGGAGAAAATTTTTATTGGAACTAAAATATCTGTCTTAATATTCTTGAATAATTTTGGATATTTTTTCTTAGAATCAGAATAAATGTGCCATACATTTCTTTCATCCCTTGAAATTAATTTTGAAATCTCTCTTAAAGAATAATTTTTGTTTTCTTTTAGAAATTTAGCAACTGCCTCTAATGGCGTTAATTCTACTGTAAAAATTGAAACTGGAGCAGTTTCTCCCATCTCCTGTTTTAAGAATTCTTCTGCTGGAACATTGTATTTTTCTGCTAAAGGCTGCAGAAGCTTTCTGGCTTTTTTTATTAACTCTCTTTCTTTTTTTGATAATTTGGAATATTTATTCTTAGGACTAACTGCTTCTGAATATGGATCATTCATTACAAATCAAATTAATAACTGTGAAAACACTTATAAATATAACGTTTTTTGTAAGTATTAATACGTTTTTTGTAAGTATTGATTGCCAATTGGGAAAATAGAATTTAAAACACTAATTTATGGTTTTATTGCATTTATAGAAAAATTTTAATTGGATATTTGGTTTTATAATTGATTAAAACTGGTCTTATCAGGAAGGAAACATTATAGTCAACCACTTTTAACCTTAAAATTTCTATTTCCATAATTTATTATTTTATTAGAAAGATACTTAAATATATTTGTTAATTCGATATTTAATGCAAAATACAAATTCAGGTTTATTTGTTCCGCCGCCTATAAAAAACTTTTTATCTTGGATCCTATGCAGAACAATATCAGACCCTTCTGCATTATTGCTTGTGACAATCAATATAATTTTTGTTATAGTAGCTATAATTAAACATTGGACTTTCAGCCAAATTGTGTGGTCGTACTGGATGCAAAGTGTGATAATTGGGAATATTCAGTTTTATAAAAATCCTCAGTTTAAAATCACCTATAGCCCCACAATTCTCTTATAGGGCTAATGAACAACAAGCTACGACAATAAAAATGAAGATATACTTAGGTGCTTTTTTCTTTTTATTCTTTTATGGAGTCTTTCATTTAGTTTATGCAATATTTCTTAGTCCAATTCCGAGAGAACTTTTTTTATTGGATAATTTAATCTGGGCAGTAGGCTTATTTTTAGTTAATCACATATTTTCATTTTTTTATAATTTTAAGCAAGACATTAAAAAACAGTATAAAATGGAAGAGCTTTTTTAATCCCTACCTTAAGGGTTATACCAATGCACTTTATAATAATATTTGCACTACCATTTGGGGGTATTTTTGGAATATTTATCCCCATTATATTTAAAAGTTTTATGGATGTGCTTATGCATGAAGTTCAACATAATTTTAAAGAAGTGAAAAATTTCGTTGAAACAAGACTTTTTGAAATAAGAAGATAATTTGTTATGATTTTGGATGCCTTAATCTTTTTATTATTTCCTTATTTATTGTTTCAGGCTGGTTATTGCCACTTATCTTCAGAATTTTATTTTTGTAATAATCTAATAATGGTTTTGTTTCTTTTTTATATACTTCAAGCCTTATTTTTATAATATCAATTGTGTCATCAACTCTATTTTCTATTTTTGACCTTTTTAAAATTCTTTCTTTTAATATATTATCTGAAACTTCTAAAAATATTACTTTGTCAGGTTTATTTAATTTTTCTAAGAATTCTGCCTGCTCTATTGTTCTTGGATAACCATCAAGAATGAAATTGTTTTTTGGCAGACTTGATTTTATAATTTGATCTACCAAGTTATCTGGAATTAATTTTCCATTATACATGTATAATCCCAATAATTTTCCTTTTGGAGTTTTTTTCTTAATTTCTTCTTTTATTAAATCACTTGTTATTACATGCTTTAATTTTAAATCTTTAGACAATAATTTTGCTTGCGTACCTTTTCCAGAACCTGGTGCGCCTAAAATTACAATTTTCATTTAAAATAAATAGAAAATCAAATTAATAAAAATATCTATTATAAGTTATAGGAATTCTTAATTTTAGTTATTAATTCTGAAGCAACATTTTCTACTGTACCTGATCCATCCTGTTCTATTAAAATGTCTAAATTCTTATAGTAAAGAATTAATTGTGCAGTTTGTTTTTCATAAATCTCCAATTTTGATTTAATTGTCTTCTCATTAGATTCTCTTTCATAAAGTCTTTTGATTAAAACATCTTTTTCTACTTGAATATAAATTGCTCTGTAGAGATTTGTTAATCTATTGTTGAAATATTCAGCCTGTGGCAAAGTTTTAGGATAACCATCCAATAAATAATTATTCTGGGGCAGATATCTTTTTACTAAATCATTTATTGTTTCATCGTAGCATAAAACCCCATTTTCAAATGCATATTTAGTATAATCAAACCAAGATGCATGATCCTTAAAATAAGCTCTAAATATTTCTCCTGTTGCTATTCTCTTTAAATTAAGTTTATCTTCTAATAATTTAGATTGGGTAGTCTTTCCTGCACCTGGTGGAGCTATAAATATTAATATCATTCAAAAGAAAATGATGCTTTAGTTTTTAAACATTTTTATTATGGTAGATATATTTTGCAATTACTTTGATGTTTCTTCGCATTTTTTTATTATTTTTCTAACCAATGGATTATTTTTATCTAAATTAGATTTATTTATTTCATCAAGGATTAATTTTCCTTCTCCATTTAAATCAGCTGCTTCATATAAAATACCTAATGCGCTATACTTATTTTCTCCTTTATCATCAGTCAAAAGTTTTACTGAAGTTGAGATAATTCTTGGCATAACCTTACAAGATTCATAATTTAACAACACAAAATAATATATTATACCAAAACATGATGAACGAACGTCAATATCTTAATTATGATCAGCCATTTTATCAAGAACAATTGAAATGCCTTCTGTATGGACATCTATTATTTCTCGTTTTGCATATTCCAATAATAATCTTGCAGATTTTCTCTTTAGTTCAGTATCTTTAGAATTTAAATTTTCAATTAATTCTTTTATTTCCATGATAATTTTTTAACCATCCTGTATTTTACTATTTTAAATCCCCATTTTTTATATAAATCAACTGCTGGATTTTTAATATTTACATCAAGCTCTAATTTTGTATATTTTCTTTTCTTTAATTCTTGCATAAAATAGTTTCTTAAACCAGAAGCAATGCCTTGACTCCTGAATTCTTTTAAAACAAATAAATCTGATATATAACCTGTCTTTGAATTTCTTAATATTCCTTCTAAATAACCAACCAACTTATTATTGATAAATGCCATATAAAATAACTCTTTTTTTATATCTTCAAGCATATATTCTTTTTTCAATTGTTTTTTAGTTTTTTTGACAAATGGTTCGTATGCAATTTCTTCGTATTCTCTTTCAAATTTCTTATATAAATTATAAAACGCTTTAAAATCAGATTTTTGTGCTTTTCTTATAAATGGCTTAACCAAAGTATTTTTCATCTTCTTCTTTTAGATCACTTTCCCAGGATTTTTTTATTATTGATATTATTTCAAGCATTGATTTTTTCAAACTAGGCCATTCTTTATATAATTTTTTTATATAACCTGCGTCTTCAGCATCATTAGGATTTGTATCCAAAAGCAAAGCCAATCTGTCAAATACCATCATTTTTTTATGAAGTGTTGTTAATTCCTTTCTTTTTTCTTCATCAAAAAAACTTCCTTCATATGCTAATAAATGACTTTGGCTTGGAAATATTATATTCTCAACTATTCTTAAAAACCAAGACATCTTATCAAACATTCTTCTTCTTATATTTCTTAAAAGAAAATTACTTTTTTCTATATTAAATTCAAATTCATTATTTAAGGCTTCAAAATCTGGAAGCTTGTATTTTTTACTAATTGACTCATATTCTTTTTTTAGATTAAATTCTTCTTTAGGCATATAATTTGATAATAAGAAGATTTTATAAATGTTATTGCCTGGGCCTCAGCCGTTCTTCAATCTGCTAATTAAAGCAAAGGTTCCGCTAAAATCATCGGCCCAAGCTATTGTGCATATATAATTATAGAAGAAAAGATTTATTAGACTTATGTTGTAAAAGCCTCTGGCGGGAATTGAACCCACGATCTCTTCCTATTTGGATAAATACCAAGGAAGTGCTTTACCGCTGAGCCACAGAGGCATTAT
>Ga0209542_10001226_pt1 | contig 60884 bp, 57 predicted proteins | sample RifCSPhighO2_01_FD_184028 | JGI IMG/M metagenome (GOLD analysis project Ga0209542, IMG submission 184028) | Soil microbial communities from Rifle, Colorado - Rifle CSP2_plank highO2_0.1 (SPAdes) (version 2) | ecosystem: Environmental > Terrestrial > Deep subsurface > Rock core/Sediment ...
CACGACTGCTTTTATTGGATCTCTTTCCATTCAATAACCTCGTACCCACCTCCCGGACCGGATGTAAACAAGGTGCTCATTAGCCCCGTATCATAAATAATATTTGCTGAATTTTTAGCCTTTATTTTATATCCGGTTACCTCTTTTAAGACGGCGCTGTTTTGTATATTTATCAAACCGTGCGGAGCGTACAGGATTACTGACCCGCTTGAAGAGTTGTCCATAGAAATAGCGTCCTCGCCCCCTCCCAATTCAGCGCTATTATTCTGTGATACTAAAAAGATAAACGAACCAGGCAAACCTGAACCGAAAAACTGGGAGCTATTTTTCAGGTCAATCTGGCTACTTGTGGTTCTGTTGTTTGGGTTGTCCGCTATAATAGCCGCGCTAGAATTGCCCAGGTCAGATGAAACCCTTAAAATTGCGCTGTTCTGTATCGTGATATTGCCGGTAACCCAGACAGGACCGCCCAAAGTTATCGTCGGACTTCCGGTAATTTCCAGACTACAAGTTATTTTTACAGGACCAAGCGTCCTGTTAGATGAAATCTTGTACGGGCAAGGTGAACTTAAAACACCTCCCGCCAAAGCATCGGCTTCCAGCTCGCTTATATGCTCATCAGAAATAGGCATGCCGGAAAGAGGCTGGTCAGGGCTATTTGGATATGAAGTTCCGCCAACTGCAGTTGAAGTTTTTACCACATAATAAGCATCAGCATCTATATCCGAATTTTGTATTGTATGGGCATAGGCAGTGCCTGTTGCGTGAATATTATTTATTAATCCCGATACGCCAGCTGAAACAACATCGCCGTGGATAGTATTGCCAGCACCGATTATGCTCCCGTTGGAATAAATATTGCCTGTTAGAGTGGCACTGTTTTCCAAAACAAACCCCCCTTGACCGGATTGGACACCGTAGTTAAATGAAGCGCCTACTCCTAAAATAACATCCGCCCGCATTCTGCGAATCTTGTTATTTACGTTGGCAGTGGCAATAATTTGTTTGCCGTTTGTAGTGTTAGTTACGGAACTTGTCACTGTGCCGGCATCCATATTTAATGTTTCACTACTAGATACCTGTTTGTTGTTACTCAAGCGATAAAAAACATCTTCCAGTGCGGATTCCGCAATGAAGTAACTTTCTTTTGAGCGGACAAGATCGGTTGCAATGCGGGCTTGCTTCAAAATCGGCTCAGTAATGCCAAGAACAATGGTAGCTGAAGCAAAGAGAAAAAAGATAACCGCTACCAGCATCGCCGCCCCCCCATTATATTTTTTTCTTGTAAATTTTTGCATATTTTACAGTCCTCTAGCTATGATTGTAGAATGGAATATTTTTGCCCGGCTCGTGGTGCCGACCGTGGCTGAAACAGCCATGTCGACTTTTACCGCAAAACCGATACCACTGTTTAATTTTGTAAATACCAAACTGGTTGTGGAAGCGTTTGATGGCGTCAATGGGCCAAAGTAGCTTCCGTTTACATCAGCTTTAATAATTCCGTTCTGAAGATAAAACTTTGTGGTAGTGGAAACGCTATTTGCCGTAGCAACAATGGTCAAAACTCCTGGGGTTGTGCCAAACACGCTGTTTGCGTCATCTATACTTGTAGTCGAACGTATGTCTCTGGTCATTTTCTCCATAGCATCCAATCCCGCATGCTCAACGTTGCGCAAAGCCAAAAGGTCGCGGTATGAACGAGTAAAAGAAAGGACGGTACTGACCGAAAGAAGGGAAACCAAAGATAAAATAGCCACATATATCATCATCTCTACAAGGGTATACCCGGAATTTTTGAGTTTTGACTGCATGATTAGTTGTTGTATATGTTAGCTATATATGTAGAGAGGGAACGGGTTGTGGTACCGTGCCCTTGAAAATACGATATTGTCGCCGTTATTTGTTTTGTGTTCGGGTCATATGTTCCGCTCGTTGTGGCGATGCGGTCGTTTAGGTCGCGCTTCACATCGGTTATGGCAATGCTACGAAGAAACTCCCCGTCTACATACTGGGGTATTGTAGTGGTAGCCCAATATGTCCCGGCCAAAGTCAAGTAGTATGTCGTGGTGCTGGAAAGAGAGTTGATGTTCGCACTCCAACCCTTGTCACGCAAAAAGGTTACCGCTTCAAGGCCCTCTTCCAGAAGGTACGCCGCTTGAACATTTTTTTCATTGGCAAAAGCGTATTGGACATAGGCATTAAACGAGGCGCTGGCCGCCAAAATACCGACCGATATGATAGCCGAACCTATAACTATTTCTATGAGAGCGCTGCCGCGATTATTTTTCATATAGTTTTAACTTCTAACCTCTTTCTCCTTGCTTCTTTTTAGGGCACGGGATTTCCTGATGAAAAATTCCTCAGTCTCGGCTGACCGCCAGTGAAATCCCTAAAAAGAAGCGGGAAGAACGAAGTTGGAAATTTTAATCACTTTCCACGAGCCCGGTTTTATATATTGTAACAGTTTTTGTTTCTCCTGTGGAAGGAGAAGATAAAACTACTGTGCCGTTTTGAGATGTTTCTCCGGTTAGACGGTCAAAAAGAACGTCGCTTCCTCCGCCGACGAGAGTTATTGTCAAAATGGTATCGCTGCTATTCAATATGAAATCCTTGTTAGCCGAATCGTTCGGATTGTATGATGAACCGGCAAATAAAGTTACTTTTACCGAAGACAAACGGACCCCATAGCGCGACGAGCTGTAAGATGAGAGTGTTTGGCTGCGAGCCTGCCTCAAAACTTCAACAATGGTGGAAGTGTCTATGGCTAATGCCTGATTTTTCCGGACATTTATAAATGCAGAAAAGACGATGGCCGTTAAAATGGACATGATTGATAAGACAATAAGAATCTCTAGAGTTGTAAAACCTTTTTTGTTTTTTAATTTCATCTTATGGAGTCGCCAAGGGAATAAATGGGCGAGATAACCGCAAAAGCAAAAAGCCCGACAGCTAAGCCAATAAAAATCATAAGAAATGGCTCTATCAGCGAAGAAATGTCTTTTGTTTTTTGGTCTACTTCTTCTTCATAAAAATCGGCAACATTAAGAAGCATCTCTCCTATTTTGCCCGTTTCTTCTCCCACCGAAACCATCTCGCCCATAAACAGAGGGTATAATTTCGTGTGAGCGGCAAATACGGCTGATATCGGGTCTCCTTTCTCTATTGTAAATTGAACTTTGTCCAAAACTTCCTTGTAATATGAATTTTGAATGATATCTTTTGTCACCCCTATAGCAACCACTATATCAACGCCTGAAGAAAGAAGAGAGGAAAGGGTACGGGCTGTGCGGGCGCTGTTTATTTGTTTTACTATCCCTCCGATTATGGGCAGATGCAAAAGAAAACTGTCCAAAAATCGTTTGCCTCGCGCTGTGCGCAAAGCAAAAACGAAGAGAGCGGCAAGAAAAACTAGAGCGACAACGACAAAAATAAAATAACCTTTAAGAAAATTGCTGGTAGCGATTATAATTCTGGTGGATAAAGGAAGGTCAATGTTAAGCCCGGTGAAAGTCGCTGTCAAAGTCGGCACCAGATAAATCATCATCATAATTCCGATAACAGCCATGAGACAGACGACGACTATCGGGTAAATCATCGCTCCGCGGATTTTTCTATTAAGCTGGTAGGATTTCTCCATTTGGGCGCCGACAGCCCTGAGAGCTCCCGATAAATTACCGGATTCTTCCCCCGCTCGAACCATGGAAATAAACAGGGCGGAAAAAATATTCTGGAAATTTTTCATTGAATCAGAAAGGGTGTTGCCTTTATTCAAAGAGTTAGTGAGGCTTTTCAAAACATCTTTCAGTGCGCCACGGGCTTCCTTTTCCATGATAGAAAGCGAACGGGTCAAAGGAAGTCCCGCTTCAATCATCTTTGAAAGGTTTTTAGCAAAGGTAATCTTTTCATGCGTCGTTACGCCGGCCAAAGAAGGAAAATATTTGGCCAAGGAAAAGGCCCCCCTATCTTTGACTTCTTCCGTAAAAATAACCGTATTGCCGTCGCTTTTTACGGCATGATACAGAGCAAATCTGTCCTTTGCCTCCAAAGTCCCTTCCAATTCTTTGCCTGCGCCATCTAACGCTTTGTAATGAAATAATGCCATAATTTATTCTGAAGCAACCCGTAAAACTTCTTCTATAGTGGTAATGCCCTGCACCGCTTTGAAAATCCCGTCTTCAAACATGGTGAGCATGCCTTCGCTTTCGGCTTGCTTTTGAATTGCGTCCGAAGTGCCGTCTTTCAAAATAATATCTTTTATCGGCGGGGATACTTTCAATATTTCGTGAATGCCGATTCGGCCGGAAAAGCCCTCGTCTGGAGAAACATTCTTTTTTAGCCTCCAAAAAGGGACTTGTTCCCAAGTTTCTCTGCTCCCTACAATTTTTTCTTCTTTCAGGGCCTCTAAAACTTTGCCAAGGTTAACCCTCTTGCCTATCGTTACAATCTCCGCTTTTGTCAAAAAATATTTTTCTTTTCCATCACCAAGTTTGCGAACAAGCCGCTGAGCTATAATAACATTGACAGTGGAAACAATGAGGAATGGTTCCACCTTCATATCTATGAGACGAGGGATAGCTCCCGCGGCGGAGTTTGTATGAAGTGTAGATAAAACAAGATGCCCGGTGAGGGAAGCGTTTATGGCAAGCGAAGCCGTTTCGTTGTCACGAATTTCACCGACCATAATAATGTCAGGGTCCTGACGGACAAGGGTGCGCAGTCCGTTTGCAAACGAGAGGCCGATTTCCGGGCGGACCTGGGTCTGATTTATGCGCTTCATTTGATATTCTATCGGGTCTTCAATGGTGGAAATATTGACGTCCGTGGTATTTAAGATATCCAAAATAGTATACAAAGTGGTAGTCTTTCCGGAACCGGTCGGACCGGTAGCCAGTATCATGCCGGTGGTGGATAAAACCGCCTTGTGAATGCGCTCTAAGCCAACACCATGGAAACCAAGAGATTCCAAAGTAAATCCTGAAACATTTTCGCGCAAAAGGCGCATCACTATTTTCTCGCCGTAATACGTAGGCAAACTGGATACGCGGAAAGAAACTTTTTCGCCGTTCATATCTATTTTGAAACGCCCGTCCTGTGGCAAGCGCTTTTCGTCAAGTTTCAAACTGGCAAGAACTTTGATGCGGGCAGCTATGCTCGAGCCCACATTTTTCGGCAAAGTCATAGCGTCGTGTAAAAGACCGTCAATTCTATAGCGCACCAAAAGTTCAGTTTCTTGCGGTTCTATGTGTATGTCGGACGCGTTTTGCAAAATAGCATGCTTCAAGAGTGTGTCCACTATGCGCACTATCGGCACATCATCCGCCAGTTTTTTTAAATCCTCGCCAGACACCTCCCCTTCCGCTCCACCCTCGGGAAAACTTTTAAGGGCAACGGCTTCTTTTGCGATAATGTCGCCGAACTCCGCCTTGAGAGACTTTTGGTATTGGAGGATAGCGCTTTTCATTGATTCTGCGTCAGTCAAACGCGGCAGAATTTTCAGCCCCGTTTTCTTTTTGACAAAATCAATGGCAGTTAAGTCCTCAGTATCAAGCATGGCAACTTCCAAACTGGATTCTGTTTTCTTAAAAGCCACTATGTTGTGACTGCGGGCAATCGGTTCGGGAATAATGGAAAGGACGTCAAATGGCAGTTTCTCCCCTTTTATATCCACAAAAGGGATGCCCAGAATGTAAGCTTGCATACGGCGCAAATCATCTTCGGAAAGTTTTCCTTTATTGACTAAAACTTTCCCAAGGTTTATTCTATTTTTCATGGCCTCAGTTTCTGCCACTCTCAAGTCTGCCCGAGAAACAAGCCCAGAGTCCGTGATAAAATCTTTTAATTGTTTTTCTTCAATGTGCATCCCAGTAGTAGAATTTAGTTAATTAAATTTTTTCGACCTTTGTTTTGCAAATAATCATGTATTCTTATCTTCAAGAAGCGCTTACCTTGAGTGGTTTTCAGGTACATCTCTCTACGCTTTGCGTCACTCTTGCTCATACACGCCTCGTAGTAAATAATTTTCCACGGTCCGTAGTGTTTCGTCGAAAAATTTAATCTCTGATTATGTTCTTTGAAACGTTTCTTGAGGTCAGCAGTATACCCAGTATATAGCCGACCCCCATCGTTTTGTAATAAATATACATAGAACATAATCAAACTAAATTCACTACGGGATAGCCCTGTAGTGAACCCGTAGCGAGGCAAAGCCTCTCATCGGGTTCTACTACCGGGGCATTACGTACTTATTATACCAAAATGAATTGTCTTTGGCATAAAGTGTGTGAATAAGAAAGTAATTTTTTCTATTTGACAAAAATAACACTTCCATGATAGTATGTAAGCATTGAAGTTCGCCCGTCCGGGCGAACCTTTTTATAAAAATAATAAAAATATTGTGATAGACCTAAAAGTAATAAATTCTGTCCTAGCTCAGCTTGAAGAAGAACGAGGAATTCCGAAAGAAAAAGTCATAGAAGCCATTGAGCTGGCTTTGGCTACCGCCTACAGAAAACAGTTCGGCAAAAAAGGCCAGATTGTTCGGGCAAAATTTGACATAAACAGCGGGAAAACTGAAATGTTTCAGATTAAAATCGTCGTGGACGAAACCACTGTAGCCATGGACGAAGAGGACATTGTTGTTGCAAAAGAAGGTGAAACCGCCGTGGAAAAAGACCTATACAACCCTGAGCACCATATTATGATAAACGATGCCCGCCGAATCAAAAAAGACGCGGCTCTTGGCGAGGAAATGGTATTCCCGCTAGAATCCCAAGAAGACTACGGGCGCATCGCCGCCCAAACGGCAAAGCAAGTTATCATGCAAAAAATAAGGGAAGCGGAAAAGGTATCCGTCATGGCAGAGTATGGTAAGCGAGAAGGCGAAATCGTTTCAGGAACAGTCCAGCGAGTAGAACGCGGAAATATTTTTCTGGAAATGGGGAGAGCGACGGGACTTTTGCCTTATGAAGAACAAATCCCAGGAGAAAGATTTGGCCAAGGCGAACGCGTCAGGGCTTATCTTTATCGCGTGGAAGATTCTGGTAAGGGTGTATTTCTCCGATTATCGCGCTCGCATCCGAAATTTTTGGAAAAACTTTTTGAAACCGAAACTCCGGAAATCGCAAATGGCACAGTTATCGTAAAATCCATCGCGCGCGAAGCCGGCTCCCGCACAAAAATAGCGGTGGCTTCAAAGGACGCCCACATTGACCCTGTCGGGTCCATGGTGGGCCAGCGCGGGGTGCGTGTTTCTACGGTTATGTCAGAGCTTGGCGGAGAAAAAATAGATATAATTGAATGGTCGGAAGACCCGAAGAAATTCATAGAAGACGCCCTTTCTCCGGCAAAAGCTCTTTCGGTTGCCATAGATGAAACAGAAAAGCAGGCAACGGTCATTGTTTCAGAAGACCAGCAGTCGCTTGCAATCGGCAAGGGAGGACAAAATGTGCGCCTGGCTGCAAAGCTGACAGGATGGAAAATAGATATACAGTCTACAAATCCTCGCGGAGAAGTGAAGAATTCGTCCGTTGAGGAAACGCCGCCAGCAGAATAACTTTTAGTTTTTAATTTTGTAATTTTTAAAAAATTTTTAATGCCTTAATTTTTAAACATTAGAAATTTGAACATTATTTACAAAATTAAAAATTTAAAAATTAAAAATTGTATAGTATAATATAATTTAACAAACAAACATCATGAATCTGATCAAAGATATCGACCCGGGAACAGCGGAAGAGATGAACGTCATCATAGAAATTCCCAAGGGTTCAAAAAACAAATACGAGATAGATAAAGAAACAGGGCTTATTGCTTTAGACAGAGCAATGCACACCTCGCAAGACTACCCGTACGACTATGGTTTTGTTCCACAGACTTTGTGGGACGACAATGACCCTCTGGATGTGATAGTTCTAACCACATACCCTTTGGCTTCCGGGATTTTAGCCCGGGTCAGGCCTATAGGCATCATGGACATGATAGACGGAGGCGATAGTGATGTAAAAATCATAGCTGTTCCGACTTCCGACCCGCGTTGGGACGATGTAAAAGACTTGGAAGACGTGAACAAGCACACATTGAAAGAAATGGAACACTTTTTCAGCACATATAAAGGCTTACAGAACAAAAAGGTGGAGATAAAAGGTTTTGCCGGAAAGGATAAGGCGATTGAAGCCTTTAACAAATCTCTTCAGTTATACAAAAATAACTCAAAATAAGGTTTTTGTTGCACTTTTTCAATAAAACGGGTTTTCTGTTGTAAGACTGAGGATTTTTGTTGTATACTTAAAATATTATAAAATATGCCATAATATAATAATGAAACACAAAATTGCACATATATTGATTCCTGTTCTCCTCATGGGCGGTGCGTCTCTGGCGTATGCACAGACCGAGGCGACAGAAAATACAAACGTGAACTCAGAGAGTTCTGTAAACACAACACAGGAAACTCAAAAAGGGCCGGCGCTAAAATTTTTGCCTAGGCTTAAGGCGTTTTTGGAAGGAAAGAAAGAAATTCGCACCGAAACGAAAACGGATATAAAAACGATAAAAATAGAGGCTAAAGGTGAAATAAAAAACAAGAGAGAAGAAGCTAAAACTCAAATACAGGAGAAAAGGGCGGATATGGCCAAGAAGCGGGTAGAAAATCGTTTTGAAAAAATGAACGATAGATTCCAAGCCACCATTGAAAGGCTGGGGGGGATCACGTCCAAAATTCAGAGCAGAATTGAAAAAATAAAAAATGCCGGAGGAAAGACTGAACCTGCGGAAAAATTCATGGCTGAAGCCAAGGTTCATCTGGACCTAGCAAAAGCATCTCTCGTTTCCCTAAAAGCCGCAGCTGAAACTGAAATTTCCCTTGAAGCTGACTCTACCGGCGCAGCAAAAGCTAAGGATACCCTTGCTGTTATGCGAAAAATTGCAAAAGAGCTTGAAACTCACTTGAGAGAAACTCGCGTGGCATTGGAAAAGGCGGTTGGAAGTTTAAAAGGAGTTTCCACTACCCTGAAAACAGACGCAAACGCTAACAGCACAGTTAATACAAATAATTAAAAATTAATATGGAAGAAAACAAATCATCAATTGGCGGAATTATAGGAACAATCGTTATTATCGCCATCATAATACTTGGCGCATTGTACTTTTGGGGCAAGCGCATTGAGGAGTCAAGGAACACGCAGAGTTTGGTGACAGATACCGTTCAACCGGCTGTTGAAACAATATCCGAAGCTGCTGCTATAAAAAGCATCGGCTCGGGAGATGACTTGGGTTCGATAGAAGCCGACTTGAACAACACCAACACTGAGAACCTCGGCATAGAACTATAGGAGCAAAACAAACAAAACTGTAAAGTAAAAACTTCCGAATTCGGAAGTTTTTACTTTACAAAAATAATTCAAAAATATAGACTGGGATGCATTATGCCCCAGTAGTAGAAGTTGGCATTGCGCAAAGCGCATAAAACAGATGCCAACTACACTACAGGGCTATCCCGTAGTGAAAATGGCGTTGCAAGCTCACTACGTATTTATAAAATAATCTTAAATAATTTAAGAAAATGGTTTTGCCACTAAAGTAAGCCGTTTTCTACTACCGGGATGGCAAAAAACTACACGAGTATCGCTCTTAATTTCCTTCCGGAAAGGGAGTTGGAAATTATTGGAGCTATTACCGCAGAAAAAATGAGCCTGATGCGGGAAAAAGCTTTGGCAAAACTCAAGGAATCGGCAGAAATAGACGGATTCCGCAAGGGTAACGCGCCGGAATCCATGATTGTCCGAAAAGTCGGAGAAATGAGGCTTTTGGAAGAAGCGGCGGAAATTGCATTATCCGAAGAGTATCCGAATATTTTAGAAGAGCACAATATAGATGCTATCGGCAGGCCGGAAATCGCCATTACCAAAATGGCTCCGGGAAATCCTTTGGAATTCAAAATTAAAACTTCCCTTATGCCTGAAGTAAAACTGGCGGACTACAAGAAAATCGCAAGCAAAGCGAAGCCCCGTAGTGACTCACCAGAGTCTACTACTGGAGCAACCGACGCCGAAGTAGACGAGGTTATTAAAAACATTCGCAGAAATGTCGCTCACGAAAAAATACACAGGGAAAGCGGGACAGAAGCCAGCTCCCACAACCATCCGGAGATAAAAGACGAGGATTTACCGATTGTAGATGATACTTTCATTAAAATGCTCGGGGATTTCAAGGATGTAGAAGATTTCAAATCAAAAATTAAAGAAAATATTATTGAGGGTAAGGCGAAAGCTACGACAGATAAAATGCGCACAGAGATTTTGGAGAAAATTATGGAAGAATCAAAAATAGAATTACCAAAAATAATCGTTGAAGGCGAGATGGAAAAAATGATTGCCCAATTCAAGGACGACATCGGTAAATCCGGCATACCATTTGAAGAATATTTGAAACATATTAAGAAAACGGAGGATGATTTGAAGTTGGAGTGGAAAGACACGGCAGTCAAACGGGCAAAGTCCCAAGTTATCTTAAACACCATTGCCAAAGATGAAGGGATTGCAGCAAAAGAGGAAGATATAAAGAAAGGAATGGAAAATATCCTTGCTCACCACAAAGATGCTGATCGCTTCCGTGTACGCATGCATGTTGAAACATTTCTGACAAATGAGTTAGTTTTTCAGTATTTGGAAAACCAAAAATAATTGCGTAAAAAATCAAAATTTGCTAAGGTTAAAAACGGAAAGAGAGGGTTAATGAAAATTTCAACTGATGTTCGACGACAACTAATTATCAGCGGCATGGTGATAATTATCAGTTTACTTTCAATGTCATATCTAATGTCACAAGGTATGATAAAAACACACGAGGACGTGGATCTGGCTATAATAAGTATTGGGACAACATCCGTTCTTGTTTACATCATTTTACGCTTTTTACTAACATGGAAACCCAAGTGGTTCAGATAAAATAATGGCTCGTAGCGCATACCGTTACGAGCCTGTTTGTTTTATAAAAGTAGTAAACTTGCCACAGCAATGGCAGCGGTTTCGGCACGGAGTATTTGGGTGCCCAGGGAAACAATCGGCATATTATAGGATTTGAAAAGAGCAATCTCTTTTTCGCCAAAGCCACCCTCCGGACCAACAAAAGTGGCTATGGACGCGGCATTTGTGCTATCCCTGTATTGTTTGAAAGGAATTCCGCTAGGATGCATGGCTATTTTTTCTTGCGGTAAAACTCCGCTTGCAAACAAGTCTGGAATTATCGTGACTTCATGAACAACTGGAATATCTCCCCTGCCCGACTGCTCGGAGGCTTCTATGGCAATTTTTTTCATCCTGTCTAATCTTAATTTTCTTTTCTCTGAATGTTCGCAGACTATGGGTACAATATGATTTACTCCGAGTTCCACCGCCTTTTGGACAGCGAGTTCAAAATTGTCTTTTTTGATAAGAGCCAAACACAGCCAGATATTTTTTCGCAAAGAAGTATCGGCTGTTTTTACTTTTTTTATCACGGAAACAGTCCCTCCTAAATTTCGTAGAGAGGTAATCACGCAGAGATAATCAACTCCGGAACCGTCAAAAAGTACAACCTGACTGCCAACATTATAGCGGAAAATACTTCTCCATTGGTGAATAAGCTCCCGGTCGGTAATATCAAACGTTTCTTGAGCAATCGGCTTGTCTATGTAGAATCGATGAAGTCTCATGGGGCAAACTATACCACATTTTGCCTATTTTGGTCTTTCTGATATACTCATGCCATGTTAATACCAACCGTTATAGAAAAATCCCAGTTCGGCGAGCGGGCATATGATATTTACTCGCGCCTTTTACGCGAGAATATTATTTTCCTCGGAGGACCGATAGACGACGACACGGCAAATATTGTTATAGCCCAAATGCTTTTTCTTGAATCGGAAGACCCAAAAAAAGATATTTCTCTATATATAAACTCTCCCGGAGGCTACATTCACTCCGGATTGGCTATCTTGGATACGATGGGTCATATCAAAAACAACATATCTACGGTCTGCGTTGGCATCGCCGCTTCCATGGCCTCTGTCATATTGTCAGCCGGGACAAAAGGCAAAAGGTACATCCTGCCGAACGCCGAAGTGATGATTCACCAGCCCCATGGCGGAGCGGAAGGCCAAGCATCGGACATTGAAATAAGCGCCAAGCACATCATTAAATCGCGCGAAACACTCAATAAAATTTTGGCGAAAAACACCGGTCAGCCACTTTCAAAAGTTGAAAAGGATGTTGACCGCGACTTCTTTATGTCCGCCGAGGAAGCCAAGAAATACGGGATTATTGATAAGATATTGTAAGATTTTAAGGCAATTTTGACTTTTTTCTATCTTTCTTATATATTGTAGGTATTATTGATTTTAATTAATAACCGGTAGTTTTTGTTCATTCTGTTGATTTTTCTGATTTTTTACCGAAATTCCCGATACATATATTGTTTAAAATGATTCTTCCCTATAAAAATCTCATAAATTTCTTACTGTAGAGTAGCAAAGGCGAAAGTTATTCGCATATCATGTCATTAAAAATAGTTGCGGTCTTGCTTGGAGCAGTGTCCGCTGTGTCTGTAGCAGTCGGATATTATCTGCGCTTTATTGTAGCGCTTGGGAAAAGAAGGTCTATCGAAATAGACTTGAGACAAATAGAACTTGCCGCCAAAGAACGCGAACAGAAAATAATAGAGGAGGCCGAAAAGAAAGCCGAGGAAATATTAAACACCGCCAAAATAGAAATAAAGGAAAAAGAAGAAAATAATAAAAAGACAGAAGAAAGGCTTATCAAAAAGGACCAACTTTTAGATAACAGGCAGGCGGACATAGATAAAGAAGTTGAAGAAATAAAGAAGCGAATTGAAGAAATCAGGGCTATTAGGGAAAATACAGAAAAGCTAGAGCATACAAAGAAAGAGGAGCTGCAGAAAATTAGCAGACTTTCTCCCGAACAAGCAAAAGAGGAGATTTTGAAGACAGTGGAACGGGAAGCGGAGGAAGACATAATGGTGCGCATACGTAAATTCGAGGCGACCGCCGAGGAAAAGCTGGACAGAAAAGCCAAAGATATTCTGGCAACATCCATTCATCGCCTTGCACAGTCGGTTTCTTCTGACATGCTCACAACCCATGTTTCCATTCCAAGCGACGAAATAAAAGGCAAGATTATCGGCAAAGAAGGCAGAAATATAAAAGCCTTTGAGAGGGCTACGGGTGTAGAGGTTATTATTGATGACACACCGGGCTCTATTACTATTTCATCTTTTGATCCTGTCCGCAGACAAGTGGCACGCATCGCTTTGGAAAAACTTATCGCGGACGGACGCATTCAGCCGGCAAAAATAGAGGAAATCGTCCAAAAAACAGAAGAAGAGCTGGTAAAAATAATGAAAGAAAAGGGTGAGGAGGCAGTTTTTGAAACCGGAGTTATAGGCCTTGACCCTCGTGTTGTGTCTATTATTGGTCGGCTTCATTTTAGAACAAGCTATGGACAAAACGTTTTGGCACACTCAGTTGAAATGGCACATATCTCCGGAATGATTGCCGAGGAACTTGGAGCAAATGTAAATGTGGCAAAAGCGGGAGCTTTGGTCCACGATATCGGGAAAGCCCTTGACCATGAAGTAGTGGGCACGCATGTTGAGATAGGTCGAAGAATTCTGCAAAAATTCGGCACAGATGAAGAAATTATCAAGGCAATGCAAGCCCATCACGAAGAATACCCTTATGAAACTGTTGAATCCATGATTGTCCAAGCATCCGACGCTATCTCCGGGGGACGACCTGGAGCTAGGCGCGATAGTGTGGAGAACTACCTAAAACGGCTGAAGGACTTGGAAGCAGTAGCAAATTCATTTAAAGGTGTTGAGAAATCATACGCCTTGCAAGCCGGACGTGAAATCAGAGTTTTTGTTACTCCGGCGGAAGTAACAGACCTGGAAGCCAGAAAAATGGCTAGAGACATAGCCTTGCGCATAGAATCAGAGCTGAAATATCCTGGAGAAATTAAAGTAGCTGTTATCCGCGAGTCGCGAACCATAGAATTTGCACGATAGTCTTAGCATTAAGTCAATATATTGCAGGAAAAAACTCATATAGTACAATGTCCATATAGTAGATAGTGGTCGAACGATTATTATATAGTATTAAATTTTTAAGAACACACAAGAATCATGAATAAAGCATCAATAGTAGAAGCAGTGCACGGAAAACTCGGTGGAACAAAAGTTCAAGCCGAAGAAGTGGTAGATATGATGATCGATTCGATCGTCGACACGCTAAAAAAAGGTGGTGAAGTTTCAATAGCCGGACTGGGAATCTTTTCAACAAAGACCCGCGCCGCCAGACAAGCCCGTAACCCAAGAACAGGAGAATCTATTTCGGTGCCTTCAATGAAGGTTCCAAAATTCCGCGCAGCAAAAGCGTTAAAGGAGGCGGTAAAGTAGTCGCTCAGGTCTTTTTCGCGAAAAATCCTCTGAGCTTATAAATTGTTTTGCAAAATAAATCAAAAAACACCCGCTCGGGTGTTTTTTGATTTAAGGATTTTTTATTTTATTATAGTGCTCTTCACTTGAATAGAATAATTTATCGTCCGAGTTATAATACCACTGCCCCTCAAATGCTTCTGGTCCAAATGACTCATCGTCAGGTTCAATTCCATAGATTTGCCTCATTTCTTCTATTGTATAAGTTGGTGACCAAGTAAGTGGTTGTTTGGAAAACTTATGAGCCAGACTTTCAGCGTATGTTTTTATTTCCTCTATTGTACTTTCTTCTGTAACAGGAATTGGAATGAATAATTGATTGATATTGTCACTAAAATCAACCCTGCCTAATTGTTTGCCAATTTCCTTATTTTGCTCGGAAAGAGAATCAAAATCTATCGAGATTCCATTATATTCATATCCGATATCATTTTTATTGGCTGAGGTGCTTAAAGTTCGTATATTTTTGTCGTACAACTCTTCACACGTAGCCAGAAGAGGAATCTCGACGAGATTTTTTAATTCTTCTCTTGTACGCACATGCCGTCCCCTTCCCTCTGCAATAGGTTCTACTTCAGAAATTTTTTCTGGCAGTTTTTCAGGTGGATTTAAGTCCTCAATACTCATGTTTTAATTATACAGGAGAATCGAAGCCACAGATAATTTGTTCGCCGTCGCGAACAAATTTCCGCCGGCCCCGCCTCGATTGTTTTGCTTGGTAGCAAAACATATCTCCGGCCAGTTCGACTCTACGCAAGAGCATGCCGATACTCTTGCTCCCGTCCCGCACGAAAAATATTCTATTTTTCTGTGCGGGACGGGAGAGTCGAACTCCCCACTACAGTTTGGAAAACTGTCGTTTTACCGATAAACTAGTCCCGCAAATACTTTAATGAAGCTATGGTATCAGAAAAATTTGCTCACGGCAAAGCCCTGATGCGCAAGGTCAACTCTCCGATTGTAACCTCAGAGTTTATTCTGTTATAATCCGATAAATATGCTACAGAGAATTTTATTATCCCTATCTGTATTAATAATTCTGGCTTCCGTAAGTCTGTTGAAATACGATAAACTCCCATCATTTACCCTGCAACCAACGGCGCAAGAGCCACAAGAAACAGCTGACGTAACGGGAACAACCACTACCCAATCTCTTTCTATTTCAGCAACAACTTCCATCCCCGCAAAAACAACAAGTACTTCCGCCACGAAGGCAAAACCTTTGAAAAAACTGGCTACAGAACCAAAACCTATTGCAACAGCAAGTCCCGTAACGGAGGTCCTCACTTTTCCGATAAAACCGCCGACTGACTTTGAAACAATAAACACGAACGCCCAAAAAGCAATAGTTAACATTCTCTGCACCACCGGAGGAAATTCGCTATCCCCTATTTCCGGCACGGGAATTATTGTAAACCCTGGCGGAGTAATTCTGACCAATGCCCATGTGGCGGAATACTTTCTTTTGCGAAATTTTTACCAAAAAGATTTTGTGCAGTGTATAATCCGAACAGGTTCTCCGGCGCAACCTCGCTACCATGCGGAACTTGTTTATATTTCACCGACATGGGTACAAAATAACAAAGATGTCGCCAAACAGTCAAACCCGACTGGTACAGGCGAAAATGATTTTGCTTTTTTGAGAATAACCGACTCCATAAACGGCTCCCTGCCACCAGAATTCAACTATGTGTTACTCAATACGCGCGAAAATACAGACAAGGGCGAAACTGTCGTTTTGATATCGTATCCTGCGGGGTTTCTGGGCGGGATAGCCATACAGCAAAATTTAAACGTTGCCAGTGCTATCACAACAATACAAGATTTTTTTACATTTAATGAAAACACAATAGACCTGCTTTCTTTGGGCGGTACTGTGGTGTCACAGAAGGGCGCATCCGGCGGCGCGGTAGTGGATGAAAGTTCTTCTGTCATAGGACTGATTTCCATAAGTTCCAGCGGAGCAACTACGGGTGATAGAAAACTGTATGCCATTACACCATCCCATATAAGCAGAACTCTGCAATCCGAAATCGGCATGAACCTAAATAAATTTCTCTCTCAAGATATGGCAATTTTCGCCAAAAAGTTTCAAAGTATCACTGCACCAATACTAACTAAAATCATTACTGACGAGTTAACCAAAAACCAATAAGTGTACTTCCTTAAGACCTTGGGTGTACAATAAACAGAGAACGTTTCAGAGAGGAGTCCTATATGAAAAACATTGACGGTTCTCCCTCAAGCTACAGCGATGATAGATGGAGGCGCTACATAGCCCCGCAAAAAAGCTGGCCCAAACACGATAAGTACGTCTGTAATAGATGTAATGAGCCGGCATGCGTCAACCCATATGATTCGGAGATTATTGGCTGCCTTAAATGCCAAACGACTATCCGGCCGGCAGGATACGAAAAGTTCTTCAAACAATCGGTTTAGAAGGTTTCATGTGCGTGAACCTCACAATGGGAGACTAACAGAGTCTCCCGTTATTTTTTATATGGATTTTAGACAGGTTCCGCGGATATCTGAACTAGCATTTGGAAATTATCCTCTTTGACTGCTTTATTTGGTTTTATATGTCCGCATTTTGTGCATTTGTGAATAATGGTATATTCTTTATTTTTCACTTCCACTCCAATCGGGTCCATCATTCCTCTGCACCCCCCCTTCCTGTCACCTGGGAAAACATCAACATGCTTTGACCACAAACACTCCGGGCAATGATTGGTATAGCCGTTCCCTTTTACGAAAAACTCACACTTCTCACAGGTAAAATCTTCTTTTGTGCGAATAAAGGATGAGGACATTTATTTTTTAGTGATAACTATTACGTTTAATTGCTCCGAAAAAATTATGAAGCACAAGTTTGTCATTGTGGCTTAACTTACTTTCGTTTATAACATCATTTTCTCTAAAAAATTTACCGTACTGCCCTTCTAATATCTTAACTGTGTCAGAGAAGTTTTTGTCTACAAGCATTGTAAATACTTCAAGTATGCTTCCATAAAATTCATAATGATTAAAATACTTGTAATCGGAAACATCAATATTTAATTCTTCTTTCGCTTCCCTTTTCATTGCTTCCTCTGAAGACTCACCGCTCTCAATTCCTCCGCCAAAAAACCCGAAAAAGTCTGGCAGTCTTTTTGCATCTTTATCTCTTTTTTGAAGAAAAACGAATACTTCCCCATCGGATTGACAGTAAGGAATCAAAACTGAAACTTTTCTTTTTTCACCCATAGTAACTATTCTACCATAAGAGCGAAAAAATTGTGATTTCTGAAAATTATGTTAGACTTCTTAAGTATCTTTTCGGGGTGTGGTGTAACGGCTAACATTCTTGATTTGGGATCAAGCGACTCAGGGTTCGAATCCCTGCACCCCGACAATAAATTCTAAAGGACAACATCTTCTAGCAAAAAGACATTGGACAATTTTTTATTCATATCCAGATAAACCGTCACCACGTCAAACTGCCAGTCCACCTCATCCGGGATATCTCTATCTAAAAGATATGACTGTATTGCGCGGCCCAATCTTTGCAGTTTCCATGGATGAATATTATCCTCTGGCCTGTAACCATCGTTTTGTCTGCTAAGTACTGAGTTTTGCTCTACTACTGGGGTTTCACGAATAACATTTTGATTTAACAGGTTGCGAGAAACAGTTTTTACCTCTACAAAATGTATCTTTTTATCTTTTTTGGCAACAATATCAAGCTCTCCCCACTTTTTTAGGTAATTTCTTTCAACAATCAAGTACCCCCTATTCTTTAAATAGTCACAGGCAGAATCTTCGCCTATTTTACCTATTATCTGTTTTTCTGTCGGTGATTTAGGAGATTTCTTATTAAACATTAAACAATTATACTAGAAGTTACACATGTAACAAAACTTCATACTAACTCTCTTTTCACGTGAAACAATTAAATTTTTATCACAAAAAAAATACTTCTGGGAACGCGTCTTTTTACTTTTATTCATACTTTAAGCCAAATAATCTTAATTATCTAATAAAATGTCCGAGAAATGAACATTATCTAATAAATGTCCTTAACAACATGTCCACAGACTTATCCACATTTTAGCTTTTTGTAAAATTTTACATTAAAATTATGTTATTACGATGGATAACATGAAATCTAGGTTAGAAGATAGAAATAAAGCGATAGAATTAAGAAAATCTGGTCTAAGTTACAAAGAGATTCAACACATGCAGTTAAGAAAAATCCTATTTATAAAGGTTGTCTAAGATTAAGTATTCCAAGAATATACTATTAAGAATATTAAAAGCTTGGCAAAAGCTCCTAATAGAGTATTATAAAACTTAATGCTCCCGTGGTGAAATGGATATCATGCGTGCCTTCGAAGCACTTGTTGGGGGTTCGAGTCCCTCCGGGAGCACCAAATAAAATACGACATTTTCTGTGCGGGCAGGGGTAATCGAAACCCCGACTGGTCCTTGGCAAGGACCTGTTATACCACTTAACCATGCCCGCGTCAACAGATGTAAAATAAATTTTATTTTACTAAACTATAATAAGCTAAAATAATTAAAAAATCAAAGAATAAGCATGTATAAAGAATTCTCCATTCCAAAAGAAGTTACACATGTAACAGAAACTCTCGAAAAGGCCGGTTTCGAGGCTTTTTTGGTGGGTGGGTGCGTCAGAGACCTTGTTGTAGGCAAAGTTCCTAAAGATTGGGATGTTACTACAAACGCCAAGCCTGAAGAAATAATATCCTTATTTAACAAAACTTTTTACGAAAACGACTTTGGCACAGTAGGTGTGGTAAACGAGGGAACAACAGACGAAACCCTAAAAGTCATTGAAGTTACTCCGTATCGTATAGAATCCAGGTATTCTGATAGTCGGCATCCTGATAAAGTCACTTTCAGCCAAAAGATAGAAGATGATCTGAAAAGGCGCGACTTTACCATGAATGCTTTGGCGTACTCTGTCCCCAAAAGAGAGGTTATTGACTTATATAAAGGACAAGAAGATATAAAAGACAAAATAATCCGAACAGTAGGGGAGCCTGTTGACCGTTTTACAGAGGATGGTCTGCGAATACTTCGGGCTGTGAGATTTTCTACCGAACTTCAATTCCAAATCAGTCCGGAAACAGAAAAAGCTATAGTGGAAAACGCCCATTTACTCCAAAATATCTCTGCTGAGCGTATAAGGGATGAATTTTCCAAAATGATTATGTCGGATAAGCCGATGGAGGGCATGCAAACCATGAGAAAGCTCAGTATTTTGCGATATATAGCCCCTGAATTGGAAAAAACTATAGGTGTTGAGCAAAACAAGGCTCATGCGTACGACGTTTGGGAACATTTATTGCGTTCGCTACAACACGCGGCAGACTCAAAGTATTCTCTTGATATACGTTTGAGCGCTCTGTTCCACGATATTTCCAAACCGGAAACCCGCAGGTGGGGCAAAGAACAGGGGACTTGGACTTTTTACGGCCATGAAGTTGTCGGCGCGCGAGTAACAAAGAAAATTCTCAATAACCTGAAATATCCAGGCAAAATAGTGGATAAAGGGGTAACAATGGTTCGTTGGCACATGTTTTTTTCTGACACTGAGCAGATTACGCTCTCTGCGGTCCGTAGAATGATTGCAAATGTGGGAGAAGAAAATATATGGGACTTGATGAATCTGCGCATATGCGACCGTATAGGGACCGGTAGGCCCAAAGCAGACCCGTATCGTCTGCGCAAATACCACGCCATGATAGAGGAAGCTCTGCGCGACCCTGTTTCTGTTGCAATGCTCAAAATAGACGGTAAAAAACTTATGGATGTTACACATGTAACGCCTGGACCGAAAATCGGCTACACCCTGCATGCTCTTCTTGACGAAGTGCTTGAAGACCCAAAGAAAAATACCGAAGGATACCTTGAAAATAGGGCAAAAGAGCTTATTTTACTTCCTGAAAACGAGTTAGAAGCTTTGGGAGAGAGAGGAAAAAAGACAAAAGAAGAGATAGATGAGGAAGAAATCAAGAAAATACGTTCAAAACATTGGGTAAAATAGAATTTTATATAAAAGCAGTATGTACCCAGAGCAAAGCTCTGGCAAAGCTCGCTTCGCTCCTTTGTCTACGGTAAACCGCAGGTATTCAGCTCTTATATAACTCTCCTCGGCTCGGAAATGAAAGAGATTACTCTCTCATTTCGCTCGCTCTACGTCGGTTATAAAAAACAGCCCGGGAGATACCTGGGCAACTTCACAATTGCATAGTATCAACGGACTGTTGGGGAGAAGTGCCTCTCAGCATTACACTCGGCAGACGTAATAACGACTTAAAAATAAAATAGTAGATAGAGCGAAAGTCTGTTTACTCCTTACCTAGGCAAAACCAAGTCGGCCTTCAAAGAGAGGGGCGGGGCCACCCCAAAAAAGTACTAGCGCATGTGTAAGGAACAAAAGAAAAATTCTGTCCGGGGGTTATCGGACATCTAATTTCAATTCCTTTGTAATCTTATAATTTCCTAAAGGACATGTAAAGGACATTACTGTGGATAACTGCACGCGTATCCCTTAGCAACATAATTTTGGAGCACGGATATTTTTCTGCTGAAAAATTCCTCGTGCTCCCTCCGCCGAGCCTCGCAAGTCTCCAAAATTATGTTGCTAAGGGATACGCGTGGATAACTGCCATTAAATCACAAATCCCAATGACCAATTTCCAATTAAATTCAGATTTTCGCTTTTTAGATATTGGGTATTGGGACTTGAGAATTAAAGATTTATCTCTAATTCTACGGGGCAGTGATCGGAGCCTAGAACTTCGGGTAAGATTTTAGCGGTTTTGACTTTTTTTGATAATCTTTGACTGACAAATATGTAATCTATTCTCCAGCCGATATTTCGCTCTCTGGCATTGGCAAAATGGCTCCACCATGTATAGTGACCGTTTTCTTTTGTAAAAATGCGAAAGGTATCAACAAAACCCTTACTGATTATTTTTGTAATACCTTCACGCTCTTCGTCTGTAAAGCCTTTTTTACCGACATTTTCCTTTGGCCGAGCCAAATCGTCTTCGGTATGAGCGACATTTAGATCACCGCAAAAAATAACTGGCTTCTTTTTATCCAATTCCCCAACAAAGGCCAGAAATGCCGGGTCCCACTTTTTGTGTCTGAGTGAAAGTCGTGAGAGGTCGTCCTTTGCGTTGGGAGTGTAAACTGTAACAACATAAAAATCTTTGTACTCCAATGTGGTAACACGACCTTCGGTGTTTGGGTCTCCATATCCGTCGTCCGCCAAGCCGTATTTTTTAGCGATTTTTTCCGGAATTCCGAGAATTACAGAAAGCGGTTTTATTTTTGTAAAAATAGCAGTGCCACTGTAGCCAGGACGAGTTGCGGAGTTCCAGTACTCCTCATATTCCGGCAAATCCACCTCGCTTTGATGTTCCAGAGCTTTAGTTTCCTGCAGACAAATAATATCTGGTTTGTATTTTTCAACAAAGGGCGCAAAAAGTCCTTTTTTGTGCACTGCTCTGATTCCATTTACGTTCCAGTTAATAATTTTCATTCCTACATAATAGCAGATACTCTAAAAATAGAGTAAAGACCAAACCAATCAATGACTGCTATGATATTTCTTGTGAATATCGCGCAAATGCTTATCCGTTACATGCGTATATATTTGAGTGGTAATTATGCTTGAATGCCCCAAAAGAGCTTGGACGGAACGTAGGTCTGCGCCGTTGGAAAGCAGGTCAGTCGCAAAACAATGCCGTATGATATGAGGAGTGACTTTTTTTGATATGCCGGCTTTAATGGCATATTGTTTTACAATTCGCTCAATTGACCTTTTGGTTAACGGGTTCTCTGTCGCAGCTTCCGCCTTGTACGTTTTATCGCCCGTCGTCTTAGCAAGTTGGACAAAAAGAGCGTCATTCATATCTTTACGAGCTTTTAAATAATCCTTTAGACACTTTTTAGCATCATCTGATAGAAAAACCACTCTAACCTTTCCGCCTTTTCCGCGGATAGACAGTTCGTCTGAATGCAAGTCAATGTCGGAAGAGAGAGAGCATAGCTCGGAAACACGCAGTCCAGTTGAAAATAAAAGCTCCAAAATAGCTTTGTCCCGAAGAGATTTCAAATCTGCGCCGCTTGGAGCGCCAAGCAGGAGAGAGAGTTCGAGCGGAGTAATAAGGTCAAGCGAGCGCTCGCCAACTTTTGCCAGCTCTATCCTTTCCGCGGGCAAAGATTTTATTTCCTGCCTAGCCAAGTATTTTAGAAAAGCGCGCAGAGCAATAAGATAATAATTTTGAGTTTTTTTGGACAAAGTGTTCTTTTTAGCCTTATCATCTAGAGTCAGCTGCCTGTTGAGCCAGAGCCGGAATTCACGGACTTTATCGTCTGTAATTTCACCAGGACTATCAGTGTGTACAAAACCTAAAAACCGAGTGAGATAGTGGTCATAATTTTCAACGGTTTTGAGCGAGCGGCCTTTTTCAATCTCTATATATTCAAGAAATTGCCTTTTTAAAGCTTGTAGTGATGCTGCCATTTGTTAGAATTTTACCAAATATTGTGCGACATTCCAATGTTAAATAATATTTGGAGATTATTCGACATTTAACAACGCTGGATAGACTATATTATGTGCTGCTAAAGAATCTCTAGGAGAGTAAAACAACCTTGCAAGATAAAGGGTTTTGTGATACTGTATATTTAATGCCCCAGTAGTAGACCCTATAGTGAGCTATGCTCTACTGGGTCACTACAGGGCTATCCCGTAGTGAAAATGATGCAAATGTAACATTTTCATTATGCGATATTTAAAATCATAAATTAAAACCAATTTACTTTTATAATTAAAGTCATTTTCTACCACTGGGATGCTTACGAAAACTAAAAAATCAAAAATAGTCAAGGAAGTGCAAGTCCACGACAAGGATACCGGCTCTCCAGAGGTCCAAATCGCTATTTTAACCAAGCGCATTGACGAGCTTGCGACGCATTTGAAGAAAAATGCAAAAGATAACCATTCTCGTCGTGGACTTTTGCAGATGGTAGCCAACCGCAAGACCCATATGAAATATCTTGAAAAGAAGAGTCCTAGACGCTATAACGCTCTCAACAAAAAACTTGGTTTGAAGAAATAAAACATCTCGTCACAACTTTTCTGGGACAAGCATTTAATTTACAAATACGGTACAATTGTATGTGTCAGTTTTTTAATATTTTAGAATAATTTTTATATACAATGAGTGTAATTAAACACCCCCGTACCAGAGCATAGCTCGGTACGGGGCAGGAAGTGGTAAGTTTTTATAAGGTTAACTTTTAATAATCCGAAATAATATATACATATGTCAGTCATTAAACACAAAAATCAGCGCGTTGGCATATTTATTGATACACAAAATCTGTACCATTGCGCCAAAAATATTTATGGAGCAAAAGTGAACTTTGACCAAGTGGTCAAAGACGGTTTAGCGGGTAGATCTTTAACACGTGCAACAGCTTACGTTACGACGACAGAGAGTGGCGACGAGAAAAATTTTTTTGAGGCACTAGGGAAAATGGGTATTGAAACGAAAACAAAAAATCTTCAAATATTTGCCGGAGGAGCAAAGAAAGCAAATTGGGATATTGATCTCGCAATTGACGCCATCAAGCTTGCCCCAAAACTTGATGCTATCATTCTCGTAACAGGCGACGGAGACTTCGTGCCCCTTGTTGAATATCTTCAAAGCGGAGGCTGTCAGGTGGAAGTGATGTCTTTTGGCAAGGCAACCTCGGCAAAACTCATAGAAGCCAGTGATGACTTCATTGATTTGGACGAAAATCCACGTAAATACCTTATCGGCTTTGGCGGAAGCAGGGGGGGGCGTAGAGCTCCGCGAATCAATCCAAAAATATAAATGGAAAACAAATGGATTCTGAAGAAAAAAATCTTGGCGCGTCGCTTAACAAACCTCCGCAAACAAGCCAACCAAAAAGCCCCCTCCATTCCCTGCGCACATACCAGGGAGATATAGAAGAAACTCTGTCAAAAAATAAAACTTCAATCTCGTCCATTGTGATTGAAGAGCAAAAAAGACGGGACAGAATCCTCTCTAGCGAAAAAGAAAAAGCTGGCGCCGAAACAAAAAATAAATTTTATATTATTCTGGGAGTGGCGCTTTTACTTGTAGGAATTGCAACGGTAAGTTTTGTTTATTATCTAAAATCAAAAAACGAAACTGTTGTGCAACAAAAGACAAAAGCCATGCTTGGTTTTTCAGAAGAAAAAATCCTGCCGGCAACCTCTTCCGAGAGAAACGACCTTTTGTCTTCAATTCTAAAAGAGAAGGAATCTTTCAGTCTGCCGGTTAATTCGGTGCTATATATAAATACGGTTGGCGCAAACGGCGCTCCGGCTCCCATTAGAGATGTTCTCTCCATCCTAGCTCCTAGAATACCGCCGTCCCTCGCCAGGTCAGTTGAAGACAAATATATGTTCGGGGTATATTCGTTTGACACCAACGAGCCGTTTATTATTCTCTCGATTAGCGATTATGCCGGAAGTTATGCCGGAATGCTCAAATGGGAAACAGATTTGGCTTACGACCTTGGACCGTTGTTTGGCATAGAGCAAAACGCGACCACGACATCTTACCTGTTTACGGATAAAGCCATAAAAAATAAAGATATTCGACTGCTTCAAGATTCAAAAGGCGACACTCTATTATTATATTCATTTTTAGATAAAAATACCCTGCTTATAACCTCAAACGAAAAGATATTCAACGCTATTTTGGGCAAATATTTGGTAAGCAAAAATTCAGAGTAAAAGGTTGCACGTCATACTCCTTCTGTTACAATAGGCTTATGGAAATCAACACACGACACTTTAAAGAAAAGCTGGAAAAAGAGCACGACCTTATTCTAAAAGAACTGGAAACTCTTGGAAGAAAAAACCCCGCTAACCCTGAGGATTGGGAGGCGACAGAGGGAGTTATAGATACAGACCAAGCGGATGAAACCGAAGTGGCCGACAGCATGGAGCAATACGAAAATCGGAAAGGGATTCTGGAACAGCTGGAAATCCGCCTAAGCGAAATCAAAAAAGCTTTGGATAAAATAGTGAACGGAACATACGGAAAATGCGAGATAAGCGGAGAGCCAATTGAGCTTGACAGGCTTGAGGCAAATCCAGCGGCACGGACATGCAAAATACATATGAATGCCTAAAATTTTTAATTTTGTAATTTAAAATTTTTAATGAACTTTTAAGGCATAATTTTAAAACATTAGAAATTGAAGGTTAAGTAAAAAGTATAAAATTAAAAAGTAAAAATTTTCTATGGCTGTTTCCAAAATTTATTCTGCCCAAGCCACTCTTCTCTCCGCTCAAATCATTGACATAGAAGTGGACCTCTCCCGAGGACTCCACTCTTTTTCTATTGTCGGGCTTGCCAACAAATCGGTGGATGAATCAAAAGACAGGGTTTCGGCGGCAATAAAAAACTCCGGCTGGAAATCTCCAAAAAATAAAAACCAAAAAGTGGTGGTATCACTTGCCCCAGCCGATATCAAAAAGGAAGGGCCGGTTTTTGACTTGCCCATAGCTCTGGCCTATCTTATGGCTTCTGAAGACATCAGAACAAGTGAGAACTTGATGGAAAAAAGAATTTTTGTCGGCGAACTTTCACTTGAAGGAAACCTAAGGCCTATAAAAGGGGCGTTGCCCATCACACAAGAAGCAAAGAAACGAGGCTTCAAAGAAATATTTTTACCAAAAGAGAACGCTGAAGAGGCCTCGCACATTTCCGGCATCACTGTACACGGAGCGGAAACTTTGATGGAAGTGATTCAGCACATAAATACTAAAAAGCAAAAAGAATTTGCCGAGGAAAATAAACCGATTATACAACACGTAGAAATTCCTGCTTACAAAGCCAAAAAGAAAACAAAATCCAAAAGAGAAGTTGAGATGGATTTTGCGGATATAAAAGGACAAGAATCGGCAAAAAGGGGACTAGAAATCGCAGCAAGTGGTGGACATAACATACTGATGTATGGCCCTCCCGGCACAGGAAAAACAATGCTGGCTAGGGCTTTTACATACTTGCTACCAACACTTTCGTTTGATGAAATGCTAGAAGTTACTTCTATTTATTCTATCGGAGGAATGTTGTCAGAAGGACTGATTGAGCATCCACCTTTTCGCTCTCCACATCATACCGCATCCTATGTTTCCCTCGTTGGCGGAGGAACAAACTTAAAACCTGGCGAGGTTACGCTCGCCCACAAAGGTGTTTTATTTTTGGACGAATTCCCAGAATTTGATACAAAAGTTTTGGAAAGTTTAAGACAGCCATTGGAAGACCGTGTCATAACTGTCTCCCGAGCAAAAGGTTCTGTCAGATATCCAGCCCATTTTATTCTCGTCGCTACCATGAATCCTTGCCCGTGTGGAAACTATGGCGTTAAGGGTAAAGAATGCACTTGCTCAGCTACACAAATAGATAGGTACAAGCGCAAACTCTCTGGACCTATCGTTGACCGTATAGATATGTGGGTAGAAGTTTCAAAAGTGGAACATCAAAAACTAACCGACGCGCGAGAAATGCATGAGGGCACGGGCGCAATGAAACCACGCGTAGAAAAAGCTAGAAAAATTGCCGAGGACAGGTATAAAAAATTGAAACTGAAAATAAAAACAAATGCCGAACTCTCTCCAAAAGATTTAGTCAAACATATTGTCTTGTCAGACAAAGTAAAAGAAACCCTAAACACCTCTGCAAAACAACTAGACCTCTCCGCTCGTTCATACCACCGCATTATAAAACTGGCCCGTACCATCGCCGACCTAGAAGGCGCTCTTAATATTTCCGAAAACCATATTTTAGAAGCATTGCAATATAGACCGAAAAAGTATCAGGGAATGTAAAAAAATGAATATATACATTCAATATATCGTAATGATTTTTTTAGGATATATAGGAATATCTATTTTTGAATTTGTTGCACTAAATATTTTTAGAAAAGAAAAATTTTTGATCTCTGGCTATAGACTTCATCACAGTTTATACGGACTACTTTTTATTATCATTGGATTTATGTTGCCTGCAACATTTATGATATTCCTAGGATGCGGAATTGTACTACAACACACAGTTACAGATGGATTTAGATTCATATCAAAAGAATAATTTTGAAAAATAGCTCGGAGGATTTTTCGATTTTTGAAAACTAAATTAAAAAGTAACCACACGCTTTCAGATTTGGATGAAATCCGACGCTGAAAAGTTTGAGATGCCCGCAAACGTACATGTCGTACGGTGAGGACTATCTCAAACTTTTCGGCTAGGAGTTCGCCAAATGTGGAAGCTCAGTCAGAACTAAAATGGGTTCCTCGCGCCTCTAATTTCAAAGTGTAGATGTACTCCCGTATGTCCCGTAACCTGTCCGCTATTTCCCATCTTGCCGATAACTTGGCCTTGCTCTACGCGCTCGCCGGCATTTGCCACGGTTGCCGAGAGATGAGCGTACAAAGTTTGCGTGCCATTACTATGCTTGACTACAATATATTTTCCATAACCCCCGTTCCAGCCGGAATTTCTTGAAATAATAACCTCTCCGGGAGCTGAAGCCAGAATATTCGCCCCATAGTATGAAGCCAAATCAACTCCGTTGTGACCATGCACACCTTGTGTTTTTATTCCACCAATGACGGGTCGCATGTAGTAGCCTTCATATACAGGATAAGCGGGAGCTGTTCTGCCAACTCCACCTAAAGATGCCCCTGATGAAACTGCTGTAGCTTCGCCGTCAGGTACAGTGATAATATCTCCAATAGCCAACTTTGAATCAGCTGTTAAGTTGTTGTACTGCAAAATTTCATCCAAGTCGCCTTTGTGCAATTTGGCAATCGACTGAATAGTATCACCGGATTTAACCACATGCTGTATTCCTGAAATAGGCAGGATAACCAGAGTTTGGCCAACAGTGATAGCGCTTCCTTTCAAATCATTACCCCAACGAATGGTATTGACTGAAACCCCGAACATTTTGGCAATTGCAGGCAAAGTATCCCCGGAGTGAACAACATAAATGCTGATTTGGCTATCATCAATAGTTTTCACATCCGAAGGAGCTGTTGTTTCAGGCAAAAGAGATGTCCCGCCCACAATTGCGATTTCTCCTTTTAGAGAGTCGCTGCCTTGGCTCGGAGAAATGGCTGCTTGAAGCAATGCCATGTTTTGCAAGTTTGGGGCCGGCTCTTCTGTTTCTGCGGAAGTGGATGGAAAAAGCCAAGAAAAGAAGCTTGCTTCCGCAACTGTGGGCGCCAAAATAAACGTTGCAATAATAAGTAAGAAAACAGAATTGCAAATTAACGGCGAGAGTATGTTCACCAAAACCTTGTCCGATCCCACGAAACGGCGCTTTTCTTTGAAAGCCCGCCACATGCTTTTAAGACCTGACCAAAATTTCGGCTCTTGTTCTAAACCTGAAATAGGCTCTAAATTAACGTTTATTCGGTGGTTCTGAAAAACAAGTAGGGCTCTGTAAAGCCGTTTTGTTTATCTTCATCTCAGTATCATTTCATTATATAGTCTGAGTGCCTAAGGTCAATAGAAGTTGTTAACAGGACATGCATGCTATAATCACGCAATGCATTATTTAGATTCCCTTAATCCGGAGCAAAAAAGAGCCGTTTTGATTGCAGAAGGTCCGGTTTTGATTGTAGCTGGAGCGGGAGCAGGCAAGACCAAAACCATCACCCATCGAATTTTACATTTGATAGAAAACGGGGTGGCGCCAGATAGGATTTTGGCTATTACGTTCACAAACAAAGCGGCAAGGGAGATGCGGGAAAGAGTGATGAGTTTGTTAAACTACTCTCCCAAAGGGAAATCCTTTGGGAGAATTCCATTTGTCAGCACATTTCACTCTCTTGGGGTACAGATCATAAAAGAGAATGCGGACTTACTCCAACTTCCGAGACATTTCACTATTTTTGACACTACTGATTCAAAAAAGGCGCTAAAGGATGCTTTGGTTTCCAAAAATATTGACCCGAAGGAACATTTGGATAAAATTCGCTATATCATTTCAAACGAAAAAGGAAGGGGCGTGAACTTGGCGGAATATGCAGAGCGAAATCATGACGACTATACATACCAAACTACAAAAAATGCCTGGGCAAAATATGAAGAAACGCTTCGGCGAGAAAAAGCTCTGGATTTTGACGATTTACTACTTGTAACCCTAAAACTTTTTCAAAAACATAAAGATATTTTGGATAAATACCAGGAAAGGTTCCTTCACATCCATGTGGACGAATATCAGGACACAAACAAAGTACAGAATAAAATAGTGGAACTGCTTGCCCAAAAATACAAAAACCTTTGTGTGGTCGGGGACACAGACCAGAATATTTACAGCTGGCGAGGAGCGGAAATAAAGAATATGCTTCATTTTGAAAAAACTTATCCTGAAGTGCAGACTATTTTTCTTGAACAAAACTACCGTTCAACCAAAAACATCCTGGCGGTAGCAAATGAAATCATAGAGAAAAATAATTTCAGAATTCCCAAAAAACTTTTTACCGAAAACGTGAATGGAGAGAAAATAAGTATTTTTGAGGCGCGAAATGAGACAGACGAGGCGCATTTTATCGCTTTAAAGTCAAAGGATTTGATGGAAAACGGGGTACCGGCCGAGCAGATTGCAGTGCTATACAGAGCCAATTTTCAATCACGCATGCTTGAAGAAGCATTCCTATCCTACGGAGTGCCCTACCAAATGCTCGGCACAAAATTTTTTGAAAGAAAGGAAATAAAAGATGTTGTCAGTTACGTTAGAGCTTCGCTAAATCCGGAAAGTTTGGGGGATTTTGTCAGGATAATAAATGTTCCAGCAAGAGGCATTGGAAAGGTTACACTGCAAAAAATAATTAGCGGTAAAGAAGCTGAGCTGCCAGAGCTGACTCAAACAAAAATAAATAATTTTAGAAAAATGTTAGCGGATTTTAAAACAATACTGACTGCGCAAAAACCAAGTCGCGCCATAAAACATATTATTAAAACTTCTGGAATTGCCGGTATGTACGAAACAGGAAAAGATGAAGATTATGAACGATTAGAAAACGTCATGGAACTTGTCAGTTTGGCCACTGAATATGACGAATGGCCTATCGAGGAAGGTATTGAAAAATTCCTAACTGATAGCGCGCTTGCGTCAGACCAAGATTCTCTGAGTCAGGAAAAAACCGGCGTAAAACTAATGACGGTGCATTCGTCTAAAGGTCTTGAATTTGATTATGTTTTTGTATGCGGACTTGAAGACGGTCTTTTCCCGCATACCAATCTAATGATGCGTAAAAAAACAGGGGAGGACGGGGAAGAGGAGAGAAGGCTGTTTTATGTCGCCGTGACGAGAGCTGGTAAAAAACTATTTTTGACACACTCTCAAACGAGGGTTATATTTGGTTCTTTGGAAGTGAACTCTCCCTCTGAATTTCTGGATGATATATCCGAAAAGTATCTTGAGAAAGAGGTGTTTGGAGAAAGTATCAAACCTCCTTTATTTAGTATAAATTTCTGATGTTTCTTAATTTTTAATTTTTAAATAATTTTTAATGTATCATTTTCTAAACAAATTCAAATGATTAAAACAAAAAAATCCCTCGGCCAACATTTTCTTAAATCCAAAGATATTATTTCTGCCATTGCAGGTGCGGGATATATTCGCGCAAGTGATATTGTTTTGGAAATTGGTCCGGGAGAGGGAACTTTAACAAAGACGCTTCTTAAATTGGCGGGAAGGGTCATTGCTGTTGAAAAAGACCGCCGGCTTATTCCTGTTCTGAAGGAAAAATTTTCAAATGAAATAAAAAGCGGGAATTTGGAACTGATAGAAAAAGATATTTTAGAATTAGATATGTCAAAGGGCATCTTTGACAGTAAAAGATACAAGCTAATCGCCAACATACCGTATTATATTACAGGACAGATTATCAGAAAATTCTTGGAAACTGAAAATCAACCCGAACTGATGGTTCTCCTCGTTCAAAAAGAAGTGGCGGAGAGAATTATGGCAAGAGGAGGAAAAGAAAGTTTATTATCGCTTTCGGTAAAAGCATTTGGCGACCCCAAAATCGTCCGGACGGTAAAAAGGGGCTCTTTTGCTCCGGCGCCAAAAGTGGACTCGGCTGTACTAAGCATAGAAAATATTTCCAAAAAAAGGCTCGGCGGGATAAGCGAGAAATTATTTTTTGAAGTGTTGCACGCCGGCTTCGCCCACAAGCGCAAACAGCTTCTGCCAAATTTATCAGTGCTTTTTCCTAAAGAAATTCTAATAAAAGCGTTTAAAAACGTTAACATAGAGCTAAAAGCCAGAGCAGAAGATATCTCTCTCCCAAAATGGCTTAAACTCTGCAAAACTCTCCATTCTGGTATAGAATAGCTATTATGGTTAGCAAAATACTGGACGGCATAAAAAATCAAGAAATCACCTTAAGCCAGTGGATAACAGGGTTTATCGGCATACTTTTTATTCGTTTCATTTTTGAAGGGCTTTCCAGCCCCGCAACATCAGGCATTATCCCATCGGACGCCTATACTATTATACATTACGGTCTTTTTTGGACTGCATTAGTCTTGGGTTTGATTATTATTGTCGGATTTTTTAGCAAAGATTATTTGCTCGCTTCAAAAGTTGCCCTGTTTGGATTGCCCGTAATATGGCTGGCTCCTATTTTTGATATTATTATAAGCCTAGGCGAGGGCTTCACCCAGTCGTATATTTTTGACAGTGGCAGTAAATTAATTTTTGATTTTTTTACATTTTTCGGTCCAAACCTGACTCACGGCGCAACCTATGGCATTAGGATAGAAATGATTGTCGTTCTTGCCGGCATTGGCTGGTATTTACATAAAATTGGCAAAAATGCTTTCCAAATCCTCATGGCGGTTATTTTTGCATACGCGCTGGGATTTATCATGGCAAGCTGGCCGGGCATCATATACACTTTTTCTCAGACATATAATCAAGCCGGCGCGCCCGCTGAAATATTCGATTATTTTACAAAAATAATATTCCAATCCACCATATCTCACAACACATTGCGCGAAGGAATATTATCCGTATCCGCATCAAGATTCCTTGAGTTGGGTTTTGATAAACTCGCATCTCAAATACTTTTTATTATTTCGTGCTTTTTCGGCGGACTGCTGTTTTGGAAAATCGACCGGAAAAAATTTTTGGCTATTATCCGAAACGTCCGGTTGGAACGCATAGGGTCATATCTCATACTGCTTCTGTGCGGAGCGGGCTTCGCATACATAAACAAGCTCGGGAATGAATTCGTGTGGGCAGATGCGCTCGGCATTCTTTGCTTGCTCGTTTCGTGGACTTCCTTGTGGATGTATGCCGTACACAGTAACGACATTGCCGACGTTGGAATAGATAGAATATCCAATACAGAAAGGCCTCTTATAAAAAAAGAGGTGGATGAGAAAGGCATGAGAGAAACCGGGTATGTATGGCTAGCCGCCGCTCTTTTGGGCTCTTGGAGCGCCGGGTTTTATCCGTTTTTTATGAGTCTGGTTTATGTTTCCGCTTCTCACATATATTCTTCTTCACCGTTGCGTTTAAGGCGATTCCCCATAATCTCGTCGTTCCTCATCGGTGTTGCTTGTCTCGCCACCGTACTGGCCGGTTTCTTTTTTATATCGGTTAATAAACAAATCCAGATATTCCCCATGCTGCTTTCGGCGGGAATAGTCATTATGGTTACATTGGCGATAAATGTTAAAGATATGAAAGATATCGCAGGGGATAGGGCAAACGGGATAAGCACTCTGCCAATACTCTTTGGGAAAAACGGCCCGAAAGCGGTTGGGTTATGCTTTGCCTTAAGCTTTCTTTTGGTCCCCGTTTTTTTATCTTTTTATTTTTTATACATAATCAGCATTCCAGCCGCCATTATCGGATATAAATTGGTTACAAAAAAACCGTATTCGGAAAAGCCCCTCTTTTTTCTCCGTTTTGTATTTCTTGCAGGCGTAGCTGTTTTTTATATCGGCATATATTGGCTGGCCTATGTATACAAAATGGCATAAAAGCCCTGTGATATAATAAATAAATGCCAAGCAATAAAATCCTGACAATCCTTATTATTTGCGCAGGAGTTGTTATTTCAATTTTTTTATTTAAAAGAAACCCAAGTGCGGCCGGAACCGCAATCCGAGACGCAAACGGTCTGGTAGCGGTAAATCCAACGGAAGGCACCAACCAGAATACCGATTGGAAAAAAATTTTGGTTGATATGGGTCCCAAAAATCAAATTTTTACAAACGTTGCGCCAGATGACGAAACGTTTGATGAAACGACATTAACCGCCCAGATGGCCAAAGATTTCTTTTCTCAATACTTAACGCTAAAAAAAGGCAAGCAACCGATCACGGCGGATGAAATAAATAAAATCGCGGAGAATACACTATCACTTTCGGAATATACGAAGGCGACAGGAGCTTTATATTTGGCTTCAAACTTGCATATAAATCAAAATTCGGGCGCAGAAATCCTAAGAAAATACCGTGACTCGTTAAATAAAAGCGTAGAGGGCAGGCTCGGAGAAATTCAAGTGAAAGAAGACCCTATGGCTATACTTGTTGCGGCTGTAAATAAAGATGATGAAAAAGAAATAGCCAAACTGGACCCCATAATCCTGGCCGGTAAGGACATCATAAGCGACCTGCTTTATATGGAAGTGCCCAAAGAGCTTGTAGCCATGCATCTGTCTTTATTAAATGCATCGAGCAACCTTTTGCTAAATCTGGAACAAATGAGGGTCACTCTGTCAGACCCCGTCCGAAGTTTCGCCGGAGCAAGCCAATACTCAAAACACTTGGTTGAATTTCAAACGGCATTGGCAAATCTCAACTCATATTTACTGCAAAAATTGGGCGGGAAAATATAAATACTTTTCAACAGAAAGGCTGGCGAGCAGAAGGTATAATAAGATATAATGCATATATATTATGTCTTTTTTAAACACAAAGAATCGTACCAAGAAACTGTGCGGGATTATGATTTTTATTATTACTTTCTTGTTCATATCGCCACAGAAAGGCATGGCTCAGTATATTGATATTTCGCAAGCGGCAAAGGAGTACGGTCTCGACTCCCTAGCCTCAATTCTGGCAAAAAATATTCTCAAAAGAATAACCGCCCAAACTGTAAATTGGATAAATTCCGGATTTCAAGGAAATCCGGCATATGTTACTGACCCAGGGCAGTTTTTTTTGGGCATTGCCGACACTGAAGCATCGAGGCTTCTTTCCACAAGTGGTCTAAGTAACCTTTGCGGTCCATTTCGCGCTCAAGTCAGGCTTGCTTTGGTTAAAAATTATCTGGCAGAAACGGATAATCAGTACTATTCCTGTAGTTTGGGTACTTTGGAACAAAACTACAACTCCTTTATAAATGATTTTAGCCAAGGCGGGTGGGATGGCTGGTTTAGTGTTACCCAAAACAACCAAAACAACCCGTACGGAACATATCTTGACACAAAAAATCAACTTTCTGTAAATATAGGAACACAAAAAGAAAAGTATCAGAAACAACTTGACCAGGGCGGAGGATTTTTGTCTTTTGAAAAATGTGATACAAATGCGCCAGGATACATAGCTGCCAGAACTGTAGCTGGTGTAAATATTCCAGAATCATGCACCAAAAAAGAAACTGTCACCCCCGGGAGCGTTATAAACGACCAACTGAAAAAAGCTCTTGGCAGTACATGGGGGCAACTGGAAGCGGCGGACGAACTAAATGAAATCATCAGCGCTCTTTTTGAACAACTAGTCGGTAAAATAGCCGGTGGAATCGGAAACGGTTTACGCGGGGCAAGTGATAACGGCTCATCGGGAACAGGTAGCACCGCCAGGTCATTTACGGACGACTTGATAACAGAATCGGAGGCTCCTATCGCCCCTGTTATTACTCCCCACCTTTCAAACCCAATAAGGCTAGTTATAGGTACGGATGCGGATTTGGGAGCGTCAGCATACGATGTCGTGGATGGAGATATTTCAGCAAGCATAGAAACAAGCGGCATGGGTGATATAACTGTTCCGGGAACATTCACTATTACTTATAATGTGACTAATTCTCAAGGCGTCTCGGCAAATGAAGTAACACGCACAGTAAATGTCGTTTCACCTCCGGATGTCCCCGCCGAAACTCCACCTACAGAGTCTGCTCCGACTCCAGCCCAAACAACCTCCCCAACCGGAAATGCAAATTCAACTCCTACTGGCCCCACTCCGCCATCAAACGGCGTGAGTTTATCCGCTTCTCCTTCCTCCGGACCGGCACCACTGGGCAACGTAACGCTCTCAGCCACAAACTCCGGTTCTGGCCAATTCTACTACTACTTTTATTGCAATAGGACGCAGGTCGACCCTTCGGAGCAGGTCCCGACCGGGTTTATCAATTCTCCAATGATTATTACCCAAAACACTTACTCTTCTTCGGTCCAATGCAGTTACAACACCTCGGGAACATACTATCCAAAAGTTATATCGTGGCTTATATATGATACAGCTGGAAATTATATAGGGGGCAACGGGGGAGCATGGAGACAGGCGAATGCAACGGTTACCGTACAATAAAAATGAAAAAGTTTATTTCATATATTGCCATAACTTTCCTCCTTGTTGGAATTTTTGTTCCGACTGACTTTGTTCACGCTGCTTTTTGGTATGACGCTGTTAACTCCACTGTGGGGGGAATCCTAGGATACTTAAGTTATTTTATTTTGAAAATCATCAGCCTTTTTATGGGGCTTGCCGGTCTTTTGCTTAACTACGTTATTACGGAAACAGTGGTAAAAATGGCGGAAAATATTTCTGGCCCAAGCATGGCTGGCATCAATGTGGCATGGAAAGTTATCCGAGATTTGATGAATATCACTTTTATATTCCTTTTAATCTACAAAGGAATTCTGACAATAATAGGGCAAAGCGATGTGGGGAAGGTCAGAAGTTTTATTGTTGGAATAGTCATGGCAGCCATCCTAATAAACTTCAGCTTATTTTTCACCAAACTTTTAATTGACGCTTCAAATGTGGTAACCATCGGATTTTACAATTCAATTATTGGCCCCGAAGCTATAGCGAGAAATCAGGGCCTATCTGATGCCTATCAACAATCTATCGGACTTCAAGGGTTCTTTGGTGAAGATGGTATTGCTGATAACTTTTCAAAAATAAACGCTGGCGGTGATGACTATGCCATGCTGACTATCGGAGTTATGGCATCAATACTTTTTCTTATAACAACATTTGTATTTTTGGCTGTCAGTGTCATGTTTATTGTCAGATATATTGTGCTTATTGTTCTTCTTATGCTCTCGCCAATTGCTTATATGGGAATGGCATTGCCGGCAATGAAAGAAAATGCCTCAAAGTGGTGGTCTTCTTTGAACGGACAACTGCTTTTTGCTCCCATTTATATGATTATGACATGGGTTGTTATTACCTTAATCCAGGGTTTCAGCATAAGCCCTGACAACTGGACAAAATTTGCTGACAGCGGCACTATCAGAGATTCCATTGGTCTTTTCTTTAATTTTATTGTGGTCATCGGTCTTTCTATCGTATCTTTGGTTATTTCCAAGCAATACTCAACCCAAGGAGCTGCTCAAATTGGACAGTTTGCGGGCAAAGCCACGGCTTTTGCCGGAGGGGTATTTATGGGCGGAGCTGGAAGACTTGGCAGGAACACCATTGGAAGATGGGGAAATGCCGCAGCGAACGATGAGGAACTGAAGGAACGAGCCAAAACGAGCAGATTGGCACGTATACAATTAGGAGCAGCAAACCAAGCGGCTAAAAGAAGTTTTGATGTAAGAGCTGTTAATGTGGCTGGAATGGGTGTGGGCAGTATCGCGGGCTTTGGCAAAGTAGATACCAAAAAAGAAAATTACAGAGCAATTCGCGCTGAAGAAGTCGAAAAAGCGGAGAAAAAAACAATACAATACAAACCAAGCGACACGCATTACGCAGAAGCAAAAAAAGCGGATGCGGCGCGCCAAGAAGCTGCTAAAAAAAGACTGAGAGAAGAAAGTGATTTCCTTCTACCATCAGAAATAGAAGAGCTCAAGAGACAATCCGAAAGTAAACCTGAAGAACAAAAGCTCAATGAGAATTATAGACAACGTACTGCCGCTGTAGCCGATAGAGTTGGACACCTAGAAAAAAGCGATACTGCTATGAATAAAGCATGGAGAGTAATTGCCAACACAGTTGGAACTGCAGCAAACGTAGCGGGAATACCGGGAGTATCGATGCCAAAAAACAAAAAAGACCGAGAAGCCTTAGCTCACAAAATACGCGCTCAAGGTACGGCAAAGTCTAAAAAAGAATTGGCTGCCATGGCTACACTAGAAGCACAAAAAGAAGAAAATGATCAAACAGCTGCTGCAGCGGGGACTGCAGGTGCAACTCCAGCGACACCAGCAGTACCACCCACCCCCCCACCAACGCCAAGAGCGGGAGGACCAGCTGCAACATAAAAACGTATGGAAAATCAAACGCAAGACAAATCTCAAGAATACGTAAAAAATCTGCCACAAGTGGTGCAGGATTTTGTGTATGACGGAGTATGGGAAGAAAGGACGGCGGAAATCGCAAAAAAATATTCTCTGGGGCCTGGCCAAACCGATACGCTTATAAATAATGTTCTTTTTGTTTTGATTGGACTGGATACACCGGACACATTTACAAATTTGATGACATCAGAGTTAGGAATTTCAAAACTGCTTGCCTCGCAAATTATAGAAGAGTTGGAAACACGAGTGTTTGAATATGTGCTGAATACAGTCGAAAGCCAAAAGTTAAAGGTAGAAAGTAAATCAAAACCAGAAATAAAATCGGGTCCAGCTGATTTGGAAGTCAAACTTTCAAATCAGAGGGAAGAGAAAAATATTTTTGCAAACATAAAAACGGAAATTAAAAAAACTCCCGGAACTATTGGTAATGTCGCCTATGTGCCGGAAGTCAGGCCGGAAACTGTTCCAATGGTTGAAAAAAATGAGAAAGCGCAAGTCAGAGTTCCCCAAACCGATACACCTCAACAAAAACAGGAGCAGCCAGTTCGCCAACCTGAACCTGTCCAAAGACCGGTGAGTGTTCCGCGATTTACTGTAGCTCAAACAAATACTCCATCGCAGCTATTGCAGCCTGTATCGGTACAAAAACCAGCCCAGGTTTTGAGTGATATAATAAATAACAATCAAAATCCGACACCAACACCACAACAACCTATGCAGAAACCGCCACAACCCGAAACTCCCAAGAAATATATGGACCCATACCGTGAACCAGTTGAGTAGTTCATAAAGTTATAAAGTTTGTAAAGTTATAAAGTAATGAGGATAGAAAAATTTGAAGATATTGTAGCATGGCAAAAAAGTAAAATTTTAGCTATTGAGGTTTACAAGTGCTTTAAGCTCTGCAAAGACTTTTCTTTCAGGGACCAAGTTCAAAGAGCCGCAATTAGCGTTTCTAACAACATCGCAGAAGGATACGAAAGACGAACCAATAAAGAACTGTCAAACTTTCTTTTTATAGCAAAAGGCTCTTGTGGGGAAGTAAGATCAATGTTGTATATTGCTTTAGATGTTGGGTATATTTCCAATAAAGATTTTGATAGACTATATGTATCAAGTCAAGAGATTTCAAGGATCATTTCTGGCTTTATCAAGACTTTATGAACTTTATAACTTTACAAACTTTATAACTCGCGTATGCGCTATCAAGTCCCTCAATTTATAGAAATAGAAGACAAAATTATAGGTCCTTTGACTATAAAACAGTTCATCTACCTGGCTGGCGGGGCAGGCATGAGCTTTATTGTTTACAATTATCTGCCTTTCTATATTGCGCTCCTTTTGGTAGCTATTATTGTCCCTCTCTCGCTGGCTTTGGCGTTTTACAAAATAAACAACAAACCATTTATCGATTTTCTTGAATCAGCTTTTCTCTTCTACACAAAACAAAACCTCTACATATGGAAAAAGGAGGAAAAGAAAGTTGAAGCAAAGGACGTAACTGACAATGCGCCAAGACAGATATATGTGCCTCGGCTCTCCGACAGCAAATTAAAAGAGCTTTCCTGGTCCTTGGATATTAACGAGAACTTGAATCCGTTAACAGGAGAAGATGGAAAAAACACAAAATAAAAAAATGTTTGGTATAATAAGTATAAATTTTCAGATTTGGATGAAATCCGACGGTGAAAACTTGGGGATGCCCGCAGGCGTACTAATGTACGGTGAGGACTATCGAGAAGTTTTCGGCAAGGAGTTCGCCAAATGTGGAAATTTTAAATAATATGGCAGTAACAAGTAAGGCAACACAGGAGTTCGTCCCAATACAAGAAGTGCGTGATGGCATCGTCATTTTGAAAGACGGCTCTCTTCGCGCCATTGTTTTAGCTTCATCCCTTAACTTTTCCCTGAAGTCAGACGACGAGCGTAATGCTATTCTCCTCCAATTCCAGGACTTTCTAAACTCTTTGGATTTTGCCGTCCAGATTTCCATACAGTCCCGTAGGCTAGATATACGCCCGTACATAGCCCTTTTGGAAGGCAGATATAAAGAGCAGGTCAATGATTTGATGAAAATACAGACCCGCGAATACATCGAGTTCATAAAGAAATTTACCGAAACTACAAACATCATGACAAAAAATTTCTTTATTGTTGTTTCATACGACCCCGCCATAATAAATATAAAGAGCAGCCCTATAGGATTTTTTCAAAAAAAATCAGCGGCAGAAAAATCGGAAACCAAACAGGCAAGTTTCGAAGAAAACCGCACTCAACTTGAAGAGAGAGTTTCGGTGGTGGAACAGGGACTGGTGAGATGCGGGATACGGGTCATACGGCTTGGGACAGAGGAAGTGATAGAATTATTTTACAAGATATTCAATCCGGGCGACACAGAGAAGCCGATTAAGGTCACATAACAAGTAAATTAACATGGGAATTTTTGATTTTTTAAAAACAAAAAAAGAGGACAGGCCGATTTCTACCATTCTCCCTCATGAGATTGCAGATTCAAACACCTTGGAACTGAAAGATGTTATCGCTCCTTCCGCCCTCAAGGTTACGCCAAAAGAAATCGATCTCGGTGAAAAAGTTTTACGCAGCTTTTTTGTTATTTCATACCCGAGATACCTGACCGAAAGCTGGTTTGCTCCGATTATAAACTTGGACAAGGTTTTTGACGTTTCTATTTTCATACAGCCCATAGAAACTTCGCAGGTTCTGCGGACATTTCAAAAGAAAGTGGCCGAAGTCCAAAGCCAAATAAACACAAGGGAGGCAAAAGGGCTTGTGCGAAACCCCATGCTTGACACCGCCTACCAGGATTTGGAAAACTTGCGCGACCAACTCCAGCAGGCCCAAGAAAAGCTCTTTGATGTCGGCCTATACATTACTATATATGCCGACACAAGCGGGGAACTGGACAAGGTGGAATCCGAGATAAAATCCATCCTTGAAGCAAAACTGGTCTATGTCAAACCGACATTATTTCAGCAAGAACAGGCTTTTAACACAACTATTCCTATCGGCAGGGATATGCTGCAGGTTTACAGCAAGCTCAATTCTTCTCCGCTTTCTTCCCTTTTCCCTTTTGTTTCATTTGACCTCACTTCCGACAAGGGAATTCTCTACGGCATCAACCGCCACAACTCTTCTCTGGTTCTCTTTGACCGCTTTTCTCTGGAAAATTACAATTCCATTACTTTTGCCAAATCCGGCGCCGGCAAATCATACGCGGTCAAACTTGAAATCTTGCGCACCCTTATGTTTGATACGGACGTTTTGGTTATTGACCCGGAAAATGAATATAAATATCTTGCTGAAGCCGTCGGGGGAAGATATTTCAATATTTCTCTTAACTCCGAACATCACATCAACCCGTTTGAACTTTCTATCCCCGGCGAAGGCGAATCTTTTGCCAATGTTTTGCGCTCAAACATCATAAATCTGGTCGGGCTCTTCCGCATAATGATGGGAGGGCTATCTCCGGAAGAGGACGCTATTATTGACCGAGCCATTACAGAAACATACGCATTGAAAGACATCACTGCCGATTCCGACTTTACAAATATTGAGCCTCCTTTGATGTCCGACTTTGAACTGGTTCTCTCGGGTATGGAAGGAGGGGACTCTCTGGCACAGCGCCTTTCCAAATATACTCGTGGGACATGGGCAGGCTTTATCAACAGGCCGTCAAACGTTGATATAAATAAAAAATTTATTGTCTTTTCCGTGCGCGACATGGAAGACGAGCTGAAACCAATCGCTATGTATATCATCATGCACTATATATGGAACATGATACGGAAAAAATTAAAGAAGCGACTTTTGGTTATTGATGAGGCGTGGTGGATGATGAAATCAGACGACACCGCCTCATTTATACTGTCTTTAGCAAAGAGGGGACGAAAATATTTCCTCGGACTTGCCACCATCACCCAGGACGTGGATGACTTTATGAAATCCCCGTACGGCGTGCCTATCGTCACAAACTCTTCCATTCAAGTCCTTTTGAAGCAGTCGCCGTCATCAATGGACAAGCTCCAGCAAACATTCAATCTTACCGACGAAGAAAAATATCTCCTCCTTGAATCCGATGTTGGCGAAGGAATCTTTTTTGCCGGACTGAAGCATGTGGCCATTAAAATTATCGCCTCTTACACCGAAGACCAAATCATCACTTCCGACCCGTCCCAAATCCTATCAATAAAAAAAGCAAAAGAAGATTTGGAACAAAGTAATCTGCAACCAACGCCTGCTAGCTAGAAAAACCGGATAGGTCGGCGACATACACTAATTATTCGCGGTCGTGAATAATTAGTGTATGTACGGTATTTAAACTTTTTTAAATGTGGGCTAACAGGCTTTAGCAATTATGCTATTCTATATGTTATGGGGGATAAATCTAAAATAAGCAACACTGAGTGGGGCCTTTTTATAGGAGCTCTCCTTATGGTTGATGGTGTGCAAATACTTTTAGAATGGATGATTATCGGGCTGGTGATAAATCCATACATAGATATTTTCCTTACAATGGCTATTCCTTTCTATTTGCATATGCGCGGAGAAAATATGGCTGACCCAAAACGCATCGTTGGCCTTGCCGCTTCATTTTTTGGCGAACTTATACCGGTAGTGGATGAATTTCCATTATGGTCTGCCTACGGTGTGTATTTATTTTTTCTTTCAAGAAGCAACAAAATCTTGAAAGAAATCCCCGGCGCAAGCAACGTAATCTCTATTACCTCCGGCAAAAAACCAGAAATTAATTCTGCGCAAAACAACGAACAAAAAGCGGCTTAGGCGTGTGTATAATTGTATAGTGAGAAACCGTTAGTGTGGTAGAATAAAGTCAATGAAATATTCGTTTCTTACACTATTTGTTGTACTTGTGATTATGGTCACCTTCCCGATTGTCACACATGCCGTTGGACTGGAGCAATCAGATATAAATGTTGAAATGTCGCCGGAAAACCCCGGACCGAATCAATCAGTTTATGTAAGTTTGACCAGCTATATTACAAATATAAACTCAGCCACCATTACGTGGAAAATAAACGGCAAGACGCAAAAAACCGGCAAGGGAGAGAAGTCGTTTGATTTTACTTCTGGAGATACCGGGTCCACCGTAACTTTAGACATTACCGTAGCAACAACAGACAGCGGGACAATCAACAAAACTCTCAAAATAAAGCCTTCCAGCGTGGACTTAATTTGGCAAAATGACGGTTTTGTTCCTCCATTTTACAAAGGAAAGGCTCTTTTCAGCTATCAAAACAAAATCACTTTCATCGCTCTTCCTCATATAACCAACTCAAGCGGTGTGGAGATATCAGCAAAAAACCTGATATACAAATGGACAAAAAATGGCACTATTGACGATACCTCCTCAGGGTTTGGGAAAAACTCTTATACTGTAACGCCTTCGCTTATCGCCCGGCCGCTTAATATCCAAGTGGAAGCAACATCCCCATCAGGAGATGGAGCGGGGAGAGGAAACGCTCTGGCAACTCCCGTAAATCCGTCTGTTATTTTTTACAGAAAAAATCCTTTGTATGGTATTGAGTTTCAAAGAGCTCTTACGGACACAGTAAAACTGCAAGACTCAAAGGAAATAGCCGTCATTGCAATGCCATTTTATTTCAAAATCAACAGCCCGGGCATAGGATTTAAATGGTCTATAAATAACTCTCCGATAAATAACGGTTCCGGCTCAAATATCCAGGTATTCAGACAAACGGAAGGGGTCAGCGGAACATCATATATTTCTTTGTCGGTGGAAAATGAAAATGAAATCCTGCAGTTTGCCAAAGGAGGCTTCAATCTGGCGTTCGGGCAAAATTAATATCATGAAAATGATTTTTAAAAAAATCCTGTTTGCTTCAACCATAACTGTAATGGTATTTTCTGTTTTTACTTCTGTCTATGCCTTAGATGACTACACGGTACTTGCTCCTCTGCCGGGAACAACAAAAGATAACTGTGCAAAACCGCCTTGTACCGATTTAAAAACATACCTGCCTGGACTTATCAACTGGAGCATGGGAGTTGCCGCTGTTATGGCATTTGTGGTTATTACTATCGGAGGCATCACATACATGACATCGGACGCAATCACAGGCAAAGCCCAGGGCAGGGAGTCTCTGGAAAGGGCGGTTTGGGGGCTTTTACTTGTCATTGGCGCGTGGGTTATTCTCAATACCATAAATCCGCAAATTCTTAATTTTAACTTGGATGTAAAAAGGCTTAATATAGCCAGCACAACCCCTCAAGTGACTACAGGTTTTGCCGCAGATTGTCCAACTTGTACCGGTTTTACTGGAACAGGGATTACAATAACCTCTACCGGTAAGACCGTTGTACCAGCCCTGAGAAACAAACTAATAAACTTTAATAACATTATGGGAAGGATTGGTTGGCGCATTACTGAAGCTTTTCCTCCAAGTGTAAACCACAGAAGCCAGTGTCATTATAATGGAACATGTATTGACGCAAATGTAATAAGCCCAACCATTGAAAACTTAAACAAGTTTTTTGAAACAGCACAGGCTAACGGGCTAAGAGCTGAGTATGAGGTAAAGACTTCAGAGGAAAGAACTTCTCTAGTGCAAGAAGGAGTTACTGGAACAATCAAAGTTGTTCCATGGATTACTGCACCCCATTTTTCTGTCTATAACTTTTAAAATATGTCCAAAAAACTTTTCATCATCACGGTATCGGTAGTTCTGGTACTTTTTCTAATTTCACTTATTGGATATTATTTTATGATAACTAGAAACAGCGATACTTCCTCTGAAAATCCATCCGGCTTTAGTTTTTTCCCTTTTGGAAGCAATGATGACTCCACTCCAACGAGCTCAGGCGAAGCTGGTACTGAGGCTAACAAGCCGAGTGCGCAAAATTACACAGCCAAATTGCGTAAAATATCGGCAACGCCGGTAGCCGGAGCTGGAGTTCTTGATGTAAAAGCCGGTACAATCATCCGCCATATTGAAAAAGCAACCGGACATATATATGAAACAGAACTTTTTTCGCCAAATCAGAACAGAATTTCAAACACAACTATTCCGACAGTATATGATGCCATTTGGGGAAATAAAAATCTTTCTCTGATTGCAAGGTACCTCAAAGAAAACGATTACACGGTAGATACATACTCTCTAACCATAAAAGAAGTTTCCACCACAACGGAAAATACGATATCCGGAATTACTTTCCCTTCCAACATAAGCGATGTATCGATATTTGGGAGCACTGTATTTTATCTGGAGCAAAAGCAGGACTCATCCATAGGATATACTTCCGATTTCAGCGGAAAAAATAGAAGGCAAATTTGGAATTCCCCGATAAAAGAACTTCTTCCGCAATTTGTAAACGGCAGGACGGTTGCCCTGACTACAAAACCAGAACAAAATATCCCCGGTTTTCTCTACTTTGTAGACACATCCTCCGGGGGAATAAGAAAAATATTGGGAAACATAAATGGACTTTCGAGTTTGACTAGTCCGGATGCAGGGCAAGTTTTGTACCTGACAGAGGAAAGCGACGCTATTTTGTCTATCTATAATATTAAAGCAAAATCTGCCAGAACCTTGACCCCGATCACATTCCCGGAAAAATGCGTTTGGAGTAAAAAAGATTTAAATGTAATTTATTGCGCGGTACCGAGAGAAAGCCTTGGTGGTAATAGTTTAATCTCCTGGTACAAAGGTCTTGTTTCTTTCTCGGATGATATTTGGAAATATGACATAAAAAATAACACGGCAGATATAGCAGAGAACCTTTCGGCGGAATCTGGAGAACCTATTGATGTTGTAAAACTTCTACTTTCTGACAGTGAGCAGTATCTGGTTTTTATAAATAAAAGAGATAATACTTTGTGGAGTTTAGACCTGAGTAAATAATACTGAAGCTATTCTACAAACACCGCTTTGTGATACTTCTTCTTTATATAAATCTCTTGAAATATGGCGAAAACATTGCTTGTAATCCAATATATGGCCAGAGCGGCAGATATACTGTAGGAAATAAAAACAACAATTATCGGAAAAAAATATTTCATCTGCACTGCCATAGCCTTGGCAATATCCCCCTGCGTCCCTTTTGAAGTGTCCGGCGCGCCGGCAGCCAAGCTTATTTGGAAATATGTGGTAATGCCCGCGATAAGAGCCAAAGCGACGCTTTTCTCAGAAATATTTATAAGCCCTAGAAACATCATGTTTACTGACGCTGGGGCTGAAACAAAAGCATAGAGTAGCCCGGTATCAATTTGCGGCAAGCCGGATTTAAGAAAAACTCTATACAATCCTATGATGATAGGAAGCTGAATAATAAGAATTAAAATGCTGGAAAAAGGATTGACTCCCTTTTCCTTGTAAAATTCTAGAGTTTTTCTTCCCTGTTCTTCTTTATTATCTTTATGTTTTTCCTTTATCGTTTGAAGGTCCTTCTCTATGCTTTTCATTTGCATTTGGGCTCTGGAAGCCTTGATTGAAAGGGGGAGAAGGATGACTTTAACGATAACTGTAAAAATAATGACGATGACTCCTGCGTCAAAAAATGGGAGCAGGTCGATTAAAGAAATAAGACCGTTATAAAAAGGCTTTGATATAATCGCGTTAAATACAGCTGACATCCCACTATAATAGCACACCGGCCGCTCGCAGTAAATTTACAATTTCGTTTTCCAATACAGAAAAAGAAACGGCTTTTTGATTTTTTTTAAAAGAAAAGAAACAGAGATGCCCGGACTGCATATCGGGAAGATAACTTCTAACGGCAGAGTAGCCCTGCCTGCGGCATCTATTTCGGTCCACGGCAAGTTTTTTAACTTTTTTAGAAACAGAAAAAGAAAACCTAGTTGGAGAGGTTGGATTTATTTTTAACACGTACAACAGGAGATTTTCGGAGTTATAGCGTTTGCCGTTCTTTAAAATTTTTGGGAACTCGGCGCGCGCTATTCTCCGGGTTTTTGGAAGCATAATTGAGTTGAATTATGATGTCCGAATTACGAATTTTGGTTCTGATTCTTCGTTCTTCTAACTTCGTACATAGTACTTCTATTAAACTGTACTCAGTTTTGTTCTTCCCTTTCTTCGTCTTCGTAAAATAGTGTTTCGGCCAGTGGCGGATTTGCTGCGGGTTAAAAAACCGTGGGCTTTTGCTCTTTTTCTTTTTTTTGGCTTATATGTAAATGACATGGTAACTTAATTTGACATTTAGATTTTGTAATTTGTATTTTTAATTGTTAACACTTTGTACACATATTACTAACATATTCGCGGCTTTTTAACAAGTATGATAATTTTTTAATATATATATAATGAAACCCATGTTAGACAATAAGAAACTTTGGGATAGTGTTTTGGTAGAAATGGAACTAAGCCTGTCCAAACCCAACTTCAACACTTGGTTTAAGGATACATACGTGCTGAAGCAAGAAGACGGAGCAGTATACCTCTCCGTCCCAAACACTTTTGTCCAAGATTGGCTCTCTAACAAATTTCATAATCTCATTTTAAAAGCATTAAGAAGCCTTTCTGGCACCATCCAATCCTTACACTATGTCATTTCCAAAGAAGAAGCCGGTGAAAAACAGCAAGCTGTTATATTGACAAATAAGACACCGGCTACGACAGAGTTGCCGATGCAGGATATCTACATAAACAAAGAAGATAATCTAAACCCGCGCTATACCTTTGAGTCGTTTGTGGTCGGACCCTTCAACGAGTTCGCCCACGCGGCAAGCCAAGCGGTAATAAAAAAACCGGGAATAGTCTACAACCCACTTTTCATATACGGCAACACTGGCCACGGTAAAACTCATCTGATACAGGCTGTCGGCAACTACATAAAAAATACAAGCGGCAGAAAAGTTTTTTATACCACTTCGGAAAAGTTCGGCCAAGAGTACGTAAACGCTCTCCAGCTCAACAAGCCTAATTTTTTTAAAGAGAAATACAGAAAATATGACGTTCTTATTATGGACGATATACAGTTTTTCTCCGGAAAAATGAAAATCCAGGAGGAACTCTTCCATCTTTTTAACCATTTATATGAAAATAACAAGCAGATTATCTTTTCTTCCGACAAACACCCGGGCCTTATCCAGGATTTGGAGGACAGGCTTAAATCGCGTTTCTCCGCAGGAATGATTGTAGATATCCCCGCTCCGGACAATGAGTCTAGGGCGGCAATCATTCGCAACAAAGCCGCCATAAGCCCGTATCCGATTTCCAAGGAAGTTATTGATTACATAGCTTACTCCATCACAGGAAATATTAGGGAGCTTGAGGGGATTGTTAATTCGATTGTCTGCCAATCACAGCTCAAAGAAAGGGAGGTGACATTGGCTGAAGTTAAAAACTTTGTAAAAAACAGCGCGAAGCCGAAAAAATTGGTTTCCACAAAAGAAGTGGTAAAAACTATCGCTGAGTTCTATAACATAGAGGAACAGCTTATTTATGACAAAACTAGGAAAAAGGAGGTTATAAAACCTAGGCAGATAATTATGTATATCCTGCGGGAAGATTTCAACATCTCATATCCCGCTATAGGAGAGAAACTTGGTGGCAGAGATCACACTACCGTCATGCATTCATGTGAAAAAATAAAAAATGATATGAGGGCAGATGACATGCTTATCGCAGAAATAAATCAATTACGTTCTATTTTTGTGTAGCTTGGGGATAAGCCTGTAGATAATATATTAATAATCTATGAACAACACCTTAATGATGATGCATAAGAAAACGGCGTTAAAAAGTTTTACACATTTTTCTTTTACTTATAAATAAATAAAATAAAGAATGTACGGCTTAAATCAAAAATATAATATGTTATTCACACAATCCACAAGACTAATAGTAATAAATGATTTAAAAGATAAAATAAACTAATACTATGAATCAATTGTGGGTTACAAACCATGAAAATATCACAATTGGACAATAGGGTTACAATGAGTATTATTGGTTAAATTATTATAATTAAAACTCTAACAGGATGAATATAGAATGCATAAAAGAAAAATTATCTTACGCCATATCCAAAGCTGAAAAAATTACAGGCAAGAATATTACTCTTCCTATTCTAAACTGTGTTCTTTTGGAAGCAAAAGATTCAACCCTTACAATTAAAGCCACAAATTTAGACCTTGGTATAGAAATATCTCTGCCGGTAAAAGTGGTGAAACCAGGCATAGTTGCAGTGTCAGGCTCTATACTGTCTAACTTTGTTTCAAATATAACAAATGACAAAAACATCATACTGGAATCAATAGGGGGGAATCTAAAAGTTTCAACGAAACACTCACAGTCCGTCATTAAAGCTTTTTCTGCAGACGACTTTCCCACTATCCCAAAAGTTTCAAGTGAAAAAACAGTACCTTTCAACGTCCCCAATCTTATTAAAGGTCTGCGTTCTGTGGGCTATAGCGCATCACCTTCCACAATACGACCGGTTCTTTCCAGCATAATGATGTACTCGGAAGAAGACAGTGTGGTGTTTGTCGCCACCGATTCCTTCCGTCTTGCAGAAAAAAGAACAGGAGTAAAAAAACACAAAGAGTTTACGGAGCTTCTTATCCCGTTTAAAAATGTGGGGGAAATAATCCGCACACTGGAAGACATAAAAGATGACGCTGACATGCATTTGAGCCAAAACCAAATAGCCATTTCATATAAAGATATTTACATCACATCAAGAGTTATTGACGGAGCCTTTCCTGACTACAAGCAGATTATTCCAAAAGAGGTGAAAACGGAGGTGGTCGTCCTAAAGCAGGACCTCATAAGCGCTCTGCGAATATCAAATATTTTTTCCGATAAATTCAGTCAAGTCACGTTTGCCGTTTCTCCGGAAGATAAAACTTTCAAGATCACCACCAGGAATGTGGATATTGGGGAAAATATAAACACTGTGGACGCCGTTATAAAAGGGGAAGAACTAACCATAAACTTCAATTACAAGTACATCATTGACTGTTTCCAATCTATAGATTCAGACAGCATTTCTCTCACTTTTTCAGACTCAAACAGGCCTATGATAGTGAGAGGGGTGGGAGATAAGTCCTTCTTGTATCTGGTAATGCCGATGAATAAGTAAGGGTAGAATTACGAATAATGAAGTAAGAATTACGAAAAACTACTAACTGAAAATTCGTATATCGTACTTCGCACATCGATTAAATATGTTCAACATTGAAAAGTATCTAGAAAAGTTTTCAAAAGAAATCCGCTCGGCGGAACTGCACAAAACGAAGATATTAGAAATCATACAAAAACATACACAACTGCATATTTTGCCGAAAAATATGGAAATAAAGGAGGCGGTACTGCATATAAAAGAAAGTCCTGCGGTAAAAAATAAATTATTTATAAACAAAAGCAAGATTCTTGAAGAAATTTCCCTTTCCATTCCGGTTAAAATAACAGATATCAGGTAGTTAGAATAGTTTGGGCTTTAGAAATTAATTTTAAATTGAAAATTATTCGTAGCCTTGGGCGACAGCCCAACTACGAATAGGGTACTCCCATCTTTCAAATTGCGGGTCCTCGGCTGGAACTGCGGGAGCAGGGCCTCGCGGGTCGTCTTTATTTACCCAATATAATATAGAGTGCGCCCCTCCGGAGATGGTTTCTTGCACGGTATTGTACGGAATGCTCGCGTCAATCACGGGATTTTGGGTAATGGCAGAAATACCGCCTTGCCATTTCCCGCGCAGGACAGGTTTCAAACTATAAGAGTCTTCCACAACCGGTTTTACAAAGTTTTCTTCTGGAACGGTTTTTAAAACCTCGTCCATAAAAGCTCTCCACATTGGAGCGACAATAAGGCCGGAAACCTTTTTTGCCATCGGCGTGTTGTCATTATTTCCAGCCCAAGTGCCTACAACAACGGATGGGGTGTAGCCGATAATCCAGGCGTCTTTGTAGTCGTTTGTAGTACCAGTTTTTACGGCCACATCTCGTCCAGGGAAGTAAATAACGGAGTTTGCCCCGTAAAGGGGAGTGCGGGCGACATTATCCGATAAAATGTCAGAGATTTTTCTGGCAGTTTCTTCATCCAAAACCCTGGTGGATTTTTGAGTGGCTTCTTCCAATACGTTTCCATTCTTGTCTTCCACCTTAATAATAGCTGTATATGGATTTCTTATTCCTTCTGTGGCAAAAACTCCGTAGGCAGACGCCATGTCCAAAAGGGACACCTCGGCACCTCCCAAAACCAACGTCAGTCCGTATACATTTTGGTTTCCAAGGCTTGTAATTCCCATGTTTACAGCTAAATCGATAGCATCTTTTATGCCGGCTAAGTAGAGTGTTTTTACCGAAGGCACGTTTATGGATTGGGCCAAAGCATTGCGCAAGGTTATTGGTCCTCGGAATTTATCGTCATAATTACCGGGTGAATAGCATTCGTTCTCGCTCGTGAAATTATCCTGCGGGCATTTTACAGAGAATTGGGTTTGCAGGTCAAAAAGAACGGTATCTGGAGTGTAGCCTTTTATAAAAGCTTCAGCATAGACAAAAGGCTTGAAAGCTGACCCCGGCTGTCTGTGAGCCGTAGCCACGTTGAAGTTCCCGTCTATTTCTTTATCAAAGTAGTCCCGAGAACCGACCATGGTCAGAATTCCTCCAGTTTTTGGGTCTATTGCCACAAAAGCGTCGTTTTCTCCGTTGAAATTCCTTTTATTTTCCAAGGCGTAATTTTGGGCGATGACTTCCGCTTTCGCTTGCAAATCATAGTTTAAGGTGGTTATTACTCTCAGTCCGCCCTGTTCCAAAATATCCGTGCCATATTTGCTTTCCAAATACTCCCGCACAAACATGACAAAGTGGGGGGCTTTTATGCCCTTGCTTGCCCTAGGTAAGAAAATCGCCCTTTCTCCTAAGGCATCTTTGTATTCCGTATCGGTAATTCTAGCGTCGTTTAGCATTTCCGTTAGGACCAAATTTTTGCGTTCCTCCAACTTATCTTTGTGGCTACCATAAGGAGAGTAGTATGACGGGGCTTTGGGGAGCGCTGCCAGATAAGCGGATTCGACCAGAGTCAAGTTCGAAGCGTCTTTGCCGAAAAAAGTTTGACTTGCCTCTTGTATGCCGTATATGTTCCCGCCGTATGATATTTCATTTAAATATATGGAAAAAATTTGGTCCTTGGCGAGCGTCCTTTCCAGTTTTAAAGATAAAACTAGCTCCTTTAGTTTTCTTGTCGGCGTTTTGTCACCTGTTAAAATGGAATTTTTGACAACCTGCTGGGTAATGGTTGACCCGCCCTGAGTGAAGTTCATGGTTAAGAGGTTAACCAGCATGGCGCGCAAAAATGATGTAGGCTTAAATCCTCGGTGGGAGTAAAAATCTTTGTCTTCAATGGACAAGGTGGCGTCTTTAGCGTGCTGTGATATTTTGTTAAACGGCACAACGGTTCGTTTTGTGTTTTGAAATACGTCATAGAGCAGGACTTTGCCCGTGCTATCGTATATTTTTGTAGACTGGCTGACCTTTCTTTCTTCTATTGTGTCCAGTGCGGGGATTTTTAAAGTGGAAGCCCAGATTAAAAGAATGCTGGCAAAGAACACACCCAAAGAGCATATAAATATAGTGATATTGCGCCAGCCATGCTTTTTAACCAGCTTTTTAGGATGAGAAAAAATAAATTTTAACATCTTTCGTATTCTAACATATATATGTTAAAGTGTTGGTATGTTTAGACTTCTAACGCAAAAAGTAAATACGGACCCGCAAAAAATAGAAGAGCTTCTCACTAGGGGGGTGGATAAAATTTACCCTTCCAAAGAATCACTGGAGAAAGTATTACGCTCTGGGAAAAGATTGAAATTGTACCAAGGCTTTGACCCGACCGGCGACAAGCTTCATATCGGCCATATGGTTGGATTGCGAAAACATAGGCAATGGCAGGATTTAGGGCACGAAGTGATTTTTTTGATTGGCGACGGTACCGGTCAGGCGGGGGACCCGACTGGTAAAAAACAGACCAGAGAAAAATTTTTTACTCGTGAGGAACTTCGAGCCAACGCCAAAGATTATATAAACCAAGCATCCAAGATAGTCCGTTTTGACGGACCAAACCCCGTTAAAATACTGTACAATGGCGATTGGCTGGATAAATTAACCAAAGTTGATATTTTAAATATCGCTCAATATTTTTCTGTTCAACAATTAATTGAAAGAGATATGTTTCAGGAACGTCTCAAGATGAATGAAACTATAAATCTACGGGAATTTTTGTACCCCCTTTTGCAGGCTTACGACTCTGTGGCAATGGATGTAGATTTGGAGTTGGGAGGGTCGGACCAAACCTTTAATATGCTTGCCGGGCGTTCTCTCATGAAAGCAATGAAAGGTAAAGAAAAGTTTGTTATGACTACCCCGCTTCTCTCCGATTCTAAAGGAGTTAAAATCGGCAAAAGTGAAGGGAATGTTATCGGACTTGCCGACGCTTCAGACAATTTGTTTGGCAAGATCATGGCGCTTGGAGACGACGCTATTATTCCTATGTTTACGCTTTTGACAAACACTCCGTTGGAAGAGGTAGCTTCGTTTGATGTTAACCAAAACCCGTTAGCCCTAAAAAAGCGCGTCGCCCGGCTCATTGTTGGGGAGCTTCATTCGGAAATAAAAGCAAATGAGGCGGAGGAGAATTTTGAAAATACTTTCGTGAAAGGCGGAGTGCCGGAGGACATGGCGGAAGTCTCAGTTGCTTCTGGCGCATTGCTTTCCGATGTCTTGCTTTCCGAAAAAGTTATTGATTCTAAAACAGAGTGGAGAAGGCTTGTTTCCGATGGAGCGGTGACACTCATGGAAACTAACGAAAAAATTTCCGATTCCGGCACTGTTGTTTCCAGTGGAGTCTACAAGATAGGGAAGCGCAGATTTATAAAAATAAAGGTAATTTAAAACAACCGCAAAGGACATCTTTGCGGTTGCATGGTTTCTACCAGAGATCTTCGGGTTCCACGTCATCAAACCTGTCTTCCGGTAAAACCTCGTCATCTTCCTCTGCCAGCTCATCTAGCGACACCTCATCAATATCTTTCGGTCCTTTTGGCTTTTTGCTCGGTAAAATATCATCATCTAAATCTCCCTCGACTTCTTCCTCGTCATCTTTTATTTGGTCCAAATCATCCATAAATTTTTGAATTTTTTGTAATTTCCATATTTGTATCAAATTATATATTTTTTGCAAACGAGCTTCCCAAGCAGTTATGTGGATAACCTCAGACCTATATCTTGATAACATAATTAATTGCAGACATACGTCAACTTTTCCTGCAGGCAAAGTTGGCGTACGAGGGTTCCCTTGTTATGCGGTTAAGATATGGGCACGAATAACCTTTTGGCTACTTTAGCAACTCTAACAGAAGTTGCTTGAGTACTTCTGGATTAGCGGAACCTTTCGTTTCTTTCATCACTTGTCCCACGAAAAACTGCAGGACTGATTCTTTTCCTTTTCTGTACTCCAGAACAACATTTGGGTTATTTTCTATAATCTTTTGAAGCATTGCCCTCAATTCTTCCGGATTGCTTTTTTGCGATAGCCCTTTTTCTTTTGAAATGTTATCAGGCTCACCCCCATTTTCAAACATGACTTTCAAAATATCTTTTGCCCCGCGGGACGACAGTTCTCCTTTTGATAGCATCTCCATAAGTTTTGCAAAGCTGTCCGAAGTAACCTTTCCCAAAGTAAAATCTGCGCCAACGGCTTTTGATAAGCCGATAAGGTCTGATGCTATGTAGTTTGAAGCCAGCTTGGAAGCCGGGCTTCCAAGCGCGGTTAGTTTGGAAACAACTTCTTCAAAAAATTCCCCGACTCCTTTTTGGGTTACGTACACCTCAACATCTTCACTTTTTATCCCAAAATTTTTTAAATAACGAACTCGCTTTTCCCACGGAAGCTCCACTATGGATTTTTTCAATTCTTGCGGAGAAAATTCTTTTAGCTCTGACACTGCAAGCTTTGGCAAATCAGGGTCGGGGAAGTACCTGTAGTCATGGGCGGACTCTTTTAACCTCTGAGAAAATGTTATTTCTTTGTTTTCGTCCCAGCCTCTGGTTTCCTGCACCACTTTCTCTTCTTTATCCAGGAGGCTTGTCTGCCTTTTAAACTCAAACTCAATAGCTTTTCCGACCGCGCGGAAAGAATTTATATTTTTTACCTCAACTTTTGTGCCAAAGGTATCGGTTTTCGACACTGAGACGTTAGCTTCAACGCGCATCTCGCCCTTTTCCATGTTAGCGTCGGAGACACCGAGATACTGGAGTAAAAGTTGGAGCTCTTTGGCGAAATGAACCGCTTCTTCCGCTGTGTGCATTACCGGTTCTGTTACAAGTTCCATAAGAGGCACTCCCGCCCTATTGAAATCAACCAAGCTGTATTCTTCCCCTAGATGTAACTTAGGGGAACTCTCGTGGGCGGACCTTGCGGTGTCTTCCTCCAAATGAATGCGAGTTAAGGCAACTCCATCTATTGCTCCGCCTGATACAAGAGGGTATTTGTACTGGGTAATCTGATAACCTTTGGGAATGTCAGGGTAAAAGTAATTTTTGCGGTCAAACTCGGTAAAGTCGGCGATGTTTGCCCCGATGGCTGTGCCTATAAGCAGGATTTTTCTGACGGCCTCTTTGTTTATAACAGGCAGAGTGCCCGGGTGTCCCATGCAAATAGGGCAAATGTTCGCATTGGGAAGAGCTGTGTCGCTTGCAGGCAAATTTGCGCATCCGCAAAACATTTTGCTTTCAGTCTTTAATTCAGCGTGGACTTCCAGTCCTATAGTAAGTTTGTAGTCAGACATGTCTCATCTTTATATTACAGTTTCCCCAGTATTTTTACTAATTCATCGCGAAGGACTTTTATAGATTCATCGTCAATAATGGAGGCAGTCAAAACATTCTCATGGGTCTTTTTAAACAATTTTACATGTGATTTTAAAACTTTTTCATCCACGAGGTCTGTTTTGGTAAGCAAAATAGCCTCAGGCTTTTGGAGAAGGGCGGGGTCGTACTTGCGGAGCTCTTCTCTTATAGTTTCGTATGTTTCTTTCGGGTTTTCATTTTCGCAGGAAATACAGTGTAAAAGCATTTTGGTACGGGAAATGTGGCGCAGGAATTTATGTCCAAGGCCTTTCCCTTCTCCCGCTCCTTCTATAAGTCCGGGTATGTCGGCAATAATAAATCCGTACAAATCCCCCAAGTTTGGGGTGAGAGTTGTAAACTGATAACTTCCCACTTTTGCTTTGGCGGAAGTCAAACTATTTAGGATGCTGGACTTGCCCGCATTCGGTAGTCCGACTAATCCCAAGTCAACCACCAATTTTAATTCTATAAAAAACTCTCCGCCCTCTCCAGGTTTGCCCAAAGTTTTTTCTCTCGGTCTTATATTTTTTGAACTTTTGAAATGGTCGTTGCCATAGCCGCCCCAGCCACCACGAAGAAAAAATATCGGTTCGGTATTTAAAACTTCAACCTCTTTCCCGGTTTTTATATTTTTTACAACACTGCCTATGGGCAATTCTATGGTAATATCTTCGCCAGCTTTTCCGTGCATGAGGTTTGAGTGGCCGTCATCACCGTCTTCCGCTTTAAAGTCTTTTATAAATCTGTATCTAAAAAGAATTCCGATGTCATGAACCCCTTTCAGGTAAACGCTCCCACCCTTGCCGCCATCTCCTCCGCCAGGTCCGGCGTGGTCAATGCCTTTTTCGTGCATCCAGCTGACAATCCCGTCGCCACCTTTACCGGCCCAAATATTAATTGTCATCTCGTCTATGAACATGACTTCACCTTACACCATAAATTTCTAATTTTCAATTTCCTCTCGCCGTGTTTTGGTGCGGAAGTTGAAAATTAGAAATTTAAAAACAGCTCTTGACAGAGCTGTTTTTATGTATTCCATTACTCATTCTCCATGTGCCTGACAATGAGCTTCCGGACCTCTTTTTTGGAGCTTTTTCGCAGCCCCAAATTCATTTCTATTTCCCCGATTACCTTTTCCAAGTCTTCTATTTTGTAGACCCGATAGTTGTTCATGGGGTGCCGGCGTGCCTTGAGTTTGCCGTTCCCATCCCAATTGCGCAAAGTTAGGGGAGATACACCTAAAATTTTTGATGCTTGTTTTATTGTAATATATAGGTTTGCCATTTATGTACATTAATAAAGATTAATAAAGATACATATTAATTTTATAAAGTTTATGATAAGTTATCAAGCTATTCTGTTGATAACTTATTTACACTAGGTAATAATTTAAACTTTAAAATTTAAACTTTATAAAATGGCTAAGATGCAAGACATATAAATTTTTAAGAGAGTTTTTTTGAAGAAATTAAACTGTTTTTTGTTTTAAAAATTGAAACCTTATAAATTAATTCTAAAGTTTAAGTTCTAAAGTAAAAATTGTTTTTTTATAACGTATCTCGGATAACCTCGCCTACCCGAGATAATGTTTGCTATCCACACGTTTTTCCTCTTTTCCTCTTTTCCAGATGTATAATTTTGGTAATGAATTCGGAAGTTTTTTTTGAGAATAAAAAATATATTTCAGCCAAACAAGCCGGGAAAGTTACTGGCTATTCTCAAGACTATGTCGGACAACTCTGTCGCACTGGGAAGCTTGATGCAAAGCGGATTGGAAGAGTCTGGTATATTTTTGAAGATTCAATTCTGAATCATAAAAATTCTCCAGCAAAAATTGAAGAAACTTCCAGACAAGTTCTCCCTAAAGTTTTGGACAACTCCTTTCCAAACTCGGGAGTTACTCCAAATGACTTAAGGGAATCTCGGGTAGGCGAGATTCTAGACGTAATAAAAATCACTGGGCAAAGAAGCCAAACCTTAATAAAGCCTCTTATCTTTTCCAAATCGGTCTTGGCATTTGCTTTCGGATTTTTACTTACAGTAGGAGCAGTATCGTACAAAGGGGATAAAATCCTGACTTTGCAAAAACTTTCTCAAAATATTTCCTCAGCTCCGACTGATGCCTATAACGCCATGTCAGAAGTGGAAGGTTTCTACTCCCAAAAACTTGGAGAGGGTTATGTCGGCTTTGGTCAAAAATTTATACGCCTGTCAAACTCTGCCATAGAACAATCAGCGCTTGCCGTAAAAAATCCTCCGCTCTTTATAATTAGTTCACTTGAAAAGTTTTCTCTTAAAGAGAAAACTTTTCTGGAAGAAAATTTTTCTTTTGCTAAAAAAATTATTTCAAACGGAAAGGCTCAAACATTTGTTTTTATTTCTGATGCTCTTAATTTATCTTCGTATTCAAATAAAAATAAAAGTGGAAGTGTGAATTTAACTGCTGACGCTTATCTTTCAAATTCAAATCTTAACTATTTGGACAAAACCGGTGTGGTGGTCTTTGATATAATAAACGGATTTTTAAATCGAGCGATTTATTCTCCTCTTGCCGCCTTCTTTTCTTCCCCAAAAGTGGTAGAGCCTCCAACTGTAACTTTTGCCACGACAGCGCCAAAGGAAATAAAAAAACAAACGGAAAAAATCCCACTTGTTCCTCCAAAAACTATCATTGAACGCGTTACGGAGCGTATTATCACAAAAGCTCCAGAAGGCTTACTAACCCAAGCTTCCCTTGATGAACAACTGCAGGCTCTGTCAAATAAAATACTTTCCCAAATGTACGTCCAGTTTGCGGGACTTTCTACCGGCACCGGCGGGAGCATAACAAATGTTTATCAACAAATCGCTCAGAGCCAAAAAATAGATAATCTTTCAAACACATCAATTTCAAGCCCATCAATTTCCGGAGGCAGTATTTCCGGGACAGCAATCAGCGCCACGTCTTTATCTGCTAGCACTTTCTCTTCATCCGGTCTCTCAACATTTGCCGCAAAAGTCGGCATCGGTTCAACCACGCCGGGCTACCCGCTCTCCGTTTCTGGTTCAGCGTACTTTGACGGAGGGACGGTTACTGCTGCAAACGTGATAGCCACCTCAACGCTTTCTGTTCCGTCATTTACTCTTTCCGGAACAGCAGTTGATTCGCTTCTCTCCACAAACTCGTCCGGCAATGTGGTGGCGACGTCTGCTCCGACATTCGGAAATTTCAACGCTACGTCAACTGTGGCCACATCCACCATTTCTACCGGCGGACTGGCAGTGGGCACCAACCAGTTCATAGTTCAGCAGAACTCCGGCAATGTCGGTATTGGCACCACATCTCCAAACAATAAGCTGGATGTAAATGGAAATGCCTATTTTTCCGGTACAAGTTTCTTTGGCGGAGCAATTACCGCCACATCAACCGCAAACATCACCGGGCTTCTGTCGTTTGTAAATGCTTCAGGAACACAACTGACAACAACTGGAAGCGCATACCTTGCGACAACAGGTGGAAATGTGGGGATTGGAACAACAACTCCGTTCGGTTCTTTTGCCATAAACAGTATCGCGGACCAACCGGCATTTACTGTCGGCTCTTCCACCGGCACAAGTTTGATGATTGACAAAAATGGAAATGTTGGAATTGGCACATCCTCTCCTTATCGAGCCCTGTCAGTTGTGGGTAGCGGTATCTTTACCGGAAATTTTCTTTTGGAGGGCACAACAGGGGCAACATTTTCCGGAGCGGGAGCGGGACTGACCTTTACCGGGACAGGCAATCATGACATTACCGCTTCGGCGGGAACTTTGCGCATTGGCTCAAATACTGTTATCGGAAATATTCAAGCACTGGACGATACCGTGGATATCGGAACGGCTGGTGTCCGCTTTGACAAAATTTATGCCAACGAAGTCAATGCCACGACTCTCATCGGAACGATTTCCGGAGGGAATGTAAATGCAGAAACATTGACTCTAAACTTTGACAATGCTACCGCAGATGGCGAAGATTCCATAATTGCCTTTGAAAGAGGGAGTGTTACTCCGAATGCCCTCCTTACTTGGAATTCCAGCTTGGACCGCCTTGATTTCAATATGCCGATTTTTATCCAAAATGCCGGCTCTACCACAACCGTTCCAACACTCTCGCTCAAAGGCGCGACATCACAGACCGCTGATATATTCAGCGTATCCACCACCACAGGCACTCTCATCTTTAACGTGACTTCAAGTAGCACTGTCGGTATCGCTTCCTCAACTCCATTTGGAACTTTGTCTGTAAACACCACAGCCGGCGAACCTGGATTTGTGGTCGGCTCATCTACCGGCACGCATTTTATTATCAATAAAAATGGCAACGTCGGCATCGCCTCCACCACGCCGGGATATGCTCTGTCAGTAGCAGGCAACGGTTACTTTGACGGAGGAACAGTCTTTGCATCTCTCTTCACTTCCACTTCAACCACAGGAGTATCAACATTTCCATACGCTTCAACTACCAACATCACCTCCACTGGGTACTCGGCTTTTGCTACAAGTGGCGGATTGGTTGGAGTGGGAACAACATCACCATGGGGATTACTCTCCCTCAATCCCAACGCTCTTGGAACAAATCTGCCTTCGTTTGTCATCGGGTCATCGACAACCACCCATCTCATTGTTACAGGAAAGGGATATCTTGGTTTAGGCTCCACTACTCCCGGATATCGTTTCTCGGTGGACGGTGACGGATACTTCGGTTCTCAACTTACCTCTTCATACTTTAGCGCCACATCAACCACCGCCACCTCAACTATATCAACGGGAGGATTTGCTGTGGGAACAAATCAATTTGTTGTTCAGCAGAACTCGGGCAACGTCGGCATCGGCACGACCTCTCCCCAATCAAAACTTGAAGCAGTCAACACCTCATCAGGAGCAACCGCAGACCAGCTTTATCTTTCAAACCTTGC
>Ga0209542_10001227_pt1 | contig 60881 bp, 71 predicted proteins | sample RifCSPhighO2_01_FD_184028 | JGI IMG/M metagenome (GOLD analysis project Ga0209542, IMG submission 184028) | Soil microbial communities from Rifle, Colorado - Rifle CSP2_plank highO2_0.1 (SPAdes) (version 2) | ecosystem: Environmental > Terrestrial > Deep subsurface > Rock core/Sediment ...
TAATCGCGGGCGCTCATATTGGTTATACAGTGCTTATGGCGGCCAAGGCGTCTGGCGGTAATGCGAAGATTTATACATTCGAGCCTGTGCCAGAACTTTATGAACTAGCGCGCAAGAATATCGAGCTCAATAGCTTGAGCGAGAAGGTTGTTCTCACTCCGGTGGCGCTCTCTAATAAAGAAGGATTGGTGGCTATGAGCGTGGATGGTTTGCGCTCGAGTGTTAATGAGGGAAAGAGGGGAGAGGTGAAGGCGGTGAGCATTGATAGCTTCTGGGCGGAAAATCATATTGCAAAGATTGATTTTATGCTACTTGATGTGGAGGGTTTTGAGAAAGAAGTTTTCGAGGGGGCTAAAGAGCAATTTGCCGCGGGAGGTCCCCGAGACATAATATTTGAACTTAGCCCACGCAATGAACGCGAACTTGCGAACTTCCCCTGGGTCAGGAATTTCTTAGAAACTCGTGGCTACAAGCTCCATGTTATAGAAGACAATTACGAGCTGGAACCGAATTGGAAGCCGCCCCAGCCCACCCTTTACAAATTACTAGATGTGAGTAAATTTCTCCATATGCGTTATATGAATATCCTGGCCACTCGGCGCACTGATGTCTAAACCTAGAATACTCATTTTTTCTACTGCGTATTTGCCCTTTGTGGGGGGCGCTGAAGTGGCTATTAAAGAAATCACTGACAGATTGGGCGATAAATATGATTTTGAAATGTTGACGGCCAATTTGGACTCCGGAGGTCCAAAAAAGGAGAAGATCGGGAATATATTAGTTCACAGATTTGGCAATAAATTAGCCCTTGCCTTATTTGGCGTGTTTAAGATTTTCGCGTTGGGTAAGTCCCGATTCGGTTTACCGAATCGAGGATCCTCGATTTCGCAAGCGAAATCGGGATTTGATTTATTTTGGAGCGTGCAGGCAAGTTACGCTTCCGGACCGGCATACATATATAACATTCTGAAATTTTGGCAAAAAGTGCCAATTGTCCTCACGCTTCAAGAAGGGGACTCGGAAGAACATCTAACCAAGCGTCATTTTGGATTGATTAATTTGTCTTGGAAACTTGCTGTGCCCAGAAGCACCAAGATTACAGTGCTTAGTAATTACTTGGCGGAAAGGGCAGTTAAGTATGGAGCGCTCACCAAGCCAGAGATTATTCCCAACGGGGTGGCTGAGGACTTTTTTAGAGAGCAGTGGAAGGGAAGAGATGGTAAGACGATAGTGACGACGTCGAGATTGGTTCATAAGAATGCAGTAGATATTTTGATTCAAGCGATGACGGAACTGCCGGATTCTGCACTTTGGATTGCTGGAGAGGGACCATTGAGGTCGGACCTTGAGAGCCAGGTTTTAAGGTCAGACCTCGGGATTAGGGTTAAGTTTCTGGGTACGGTCTCTCGTGCGGATTTGCCCAAGCTTCTGGCCTCGTCTGATATTTTTGTTCGCACTTCTCGTTCTGAAGGTTTGGGTGTTTCGTTCTTGGAAGCTATGGCTGCGGGTATTCCAGTTATTGCGACACCCGTGGGAGGGATTACGGATTTTTTAAGAGATAGAGAGACGGGGTTGTTTTGCAAAGTAGATGATCCCAAAGATTTAGCTGAGAAGGTTAAGGAGCTAGCCGGGAACGAAGATTTACGAGAAAAGGTTGTCAGAAACGCGCGTGAACTTATACGAGAGAAATATACTTGGGAGAAAGTATCAGAGCAAATGAACTATGTATTCACAAAAGCCTAAAATTATAATTGCCTGCCCCACCGCACCCGGTGGTGGTCCCACACACTACGCTAGCGAACTAGCTAAGTATTTGCCTGCGAGTATCGTTGTTTTCAATTCTAATCTACCTAGCGTCTTGAGACATTTTTTATTCTGGTTGAAACTTGTTTTCGCAAGAGCTGATGTCATTATTGCCCTCGATAACTTTTCCGTGGCACTGCCCACCGTACTTACTGGGAAAAGGGCGATTGTGCGAGTAGGGGGTGATTTCTTGTGGGAATCCTATGTCAACCGCACCGCAGAACTAGTACCTCTATCTAAATTTTATAACGAGACACGACTCAATCTGAAGGAGAAGATTATCAAGAAACTAACCCAGTTTATTTATAACCGCGCACACAAGCTTGTGTTTAGCACAGATTGGCAGAGAGAAATCGCGAGCAGGGCGTATAAACTTGATCAAGCGAAAATTTCTGTAATTAGTAACTATTTTGGTGAAAAGAAGGAAGCTAAAATAGCAACGCACAAGAACTTCCTTTGGGTCGGCCGCGACATTCCCCTTAAGAATCTTAAAAGATTAGAACAAGCCTTTGCTTCGGCCAAGAAAATTAATCCCGAGATCGAGTTAGATATATACAAAAACTTGCCGCAAGAAACTGTGTGGGAGAAGCTCGCCTCTTGTTACGCTTTTATTTTGCCCTCTATCTCTGAAGTTAGTCCCAATCTAGTTTTGCAAGCCTTGCAGTATAGTAAGCCCGTTATCATGACGCGCGAATCAGGCTTTGCAGATATGCTTGCTGATACCGTGATGTTGGTTGACCCCATGAGCGAGACTGATTTGTGTGAGAAAATAATAAATATGTCTGATCAGGATACATACAAAATGTATCAAGAGAAAGCACACAGGTTTAACACCGTGCACATGTATCAGGATATTGCTCAAGAATTTCTGCAGATTATGGATAAGAAAATATGAAAGTTATCTCTCTTGGAGTTGACTCGAATTTGTTTAAAGAAGGCTCACCAGTGCGAGCCCGTCAGGTTGAGTACGGCAAACTTGTCGACGAGCTGTATATAGTCACGTATACTCAACTTGGAGTCCGAGACTCCAAGTTGGCTTCGGTTAAACTGGGAGAGAATGTGTGGGTTTATCCTACTAATTCTAAGAACAGATTAAGTTATTTTTGGGATGCTTATAAAATTGCGCGCGACATATTACGCGATAATCCGGGCAGATACATAATCACGAGTCAGGAAGGCATGACTAATTTCGTCGCCCTCTTTTTGTCGCTTAAGTTTAAGTTGGGTATTGAGATGCAGGTGCATACTGATATTTTTAGCAAGTATTTCAGAAAAGAATCACTCACGAATAAGTTCCGTTTATTTGGCTACTGGCTCGCGGCCAGGCGTGCCAGATCTATTAGGGTTGTCTCGAAGAGAATTGCAAAGGGCTTGCGTGAACGCTGGCATGTGCCGGGCAACAAGATTACGGTACTGCCAGTTTATGTAGATAGTTCACGTTGGCAGGAGGTTCAAGGAGGGGTAGATTTGCACAAGCAATATCCTGACGCTAGTCACATAATCTTAATGGCTAGTCGCATAACTCCAGAAAAGAATTTCCCTCTCGCCCTGCGCTCGTTCGAGAGAGTGCGAGCGCGCTACCCTAAGGCAAGATTAATAGTTGTAGGAGACGGGCCACTTGCACACTTGATTAAGGGCGAGGGAATAGAACTCTTGCCCTGGGCCGCTGATCTTAGCTCGCTTTACCGATCAGCAGACATCTTTTTGCTCACGTCTAATTATGAGGGATATGGCTTGACACTAATTGAGGCGGCAATCTCGGGCACACCCATTGTGACCACAGATGTCGGCATAGTGGGAAGTATTATTAACCCGCACAACGCGCTCATTGCAGAGGTGGGAGATGTGAACAAAGTTGCCGCGCACTTAATCTTCTTGCTTCAGAATCAAGATGCAAGAATTATGATGAGCGAGAGGCTCAAAAAAGTAGCAGAGAAGTTACCCGACAAAGAAACGTATCAGAAATTATTCAAACAAAGCTGGGAGAAGTGTCTAAATCAAAAATAAAAAGAAAGTTGATAGGATTCATCGGTCAAGGTTGGATCGGCAAGAATTACGCGGATAACTTCGAAGTGCGAGGTCACGATGTGGTACGCTACTCATTAGACGATGCTTATGTAAACAACCGTGAGCATATCAAAAACTGCGACATTGTCTTCATCGCTGTGCCCACACCCACAATCAAAGGCGGCAAGTTCGAAACTAAAGCTATAGAGAAAGTTCTACCCCTCATCGGGAAAGGCAAGATGGCGGTAATAAAATCAACTATTCTGCCTGGTACAACAGAGAAATTGCAAAAGAAATTTCCCAACGTTATCATACTTCATTCTCCGGAATTTCTGACAGAGGCTACGGCTGCTCGCGATGCCGCCTACCCAGATCGCAACATTGTGGGGATGCCCGTTGAGTCGGAGAAGTATCGTGCCGCGGCACAAGAGGTTATTTCCGTCCTCGCGCCTGCGCCGTACACGGCAATTACTGGTGCACGAGAGGCAGAACTTATAAAATACGGAGGCAATTGCTGGTTCTATGCAAAAGTTATATTTATCAATATCCTTTATGATTTAGCACAGATACAAGGTGCAGATTGGGCTTCTGTACGCGACGGCATGGCCGCTGATCCACGTGTGGGCCGCACTCATCTTGATCCAATTCACAAGACCGGCCGGGGTGCAGGCGGGCACTGTTTTATCAAGGATTTTGCCGCCCTGCGCGCTATGTATGAAAAAGAATTCCCGCATGACAAGAAGGGAATTGATGTTCTCCGCTCAATGGAAATCAAGAACATTGAATTACTGAAATCAACCCACAAAGATCTCGATTTATTAAAAGGGGTCTACGGCAAGTAAGCTAAAACAAAGCAGGGAAAATTGTCACACAACACATCCTTGACTTCTGTCAAGTTTGGGTGTACAATCAAGTATAGGAAGGAGGTACAATGCGATCCGATCTTCATCGATGTACGTTTCTCGTCCCCGTGCTCTTCACTGGGAAGAGGCTGGGTTTCGAAAGCCTGGAGGAAAAGGGCGAAACCGCCGTGTGCTGGTGACGAAGTCAAGATCCTTGAATTCGGCCACAACTTCGTTCTGCACGTGAGGGCGTCCGTGGCCTCGGGCTCCGCAAGGGGACGAAGTCGCTGGATCCTGTGTCGTCCCGTGACGCTGCCGTACGAGATGTGGGAAGGGCGGGGTGACAGTCTTCGTGCCGCTCTCGTGGGGGATGGAGATAATCTTCGCCCGATCGTCTGACCTCACGCCTGAAGGCCCGCCCGTTCTGGAACATCAGAGCGTGGCGGGCTTCGACTTTTAGGACAGAGTTTGAGTTATAGATGGTACAATATATTAATGGAGAAAGATTTTGATAGGTGGAACGAGGAGAAGAAGCGAGTTCATAGTCAAGCACGAAAGTTTTATGCCCATCCACGAGATATATGGTGGTGCGCAATGGGCGTAAACGTGGGGGCAGAAGTTGACGGCAAAAATGACAACTTCGAACGCCCAGTACTTGTTATACGAGTGTACAATACGGAAACGTTTCTTGCTCTTCCTATAACAAGTATTAAAAAGAAAGACAAATTCCATTGCCCCATTAAGGTTCGAATCGGTACGGTCTGGGTTAAGCTGACACAAGCTAGGGTAATTAGTACTTACCGCTTGCTACGCAAACTTGATGTATTGTCAGAGGGTGAGTTTAGAATGGTAAGAGAAAGCCTAAATCTGTATATATAAAAACATCGATCCCGCCTTGCGGCGGGATCTCGAGGCCGAAGCCATAATATCAAAAGCATGTTTAGTATACAGTATATGACGGATACAAGTCAAGATAATTACTGGGGATAATAAATAACGGTATTTTAATGAAACTATTGATTATTACGCAGAAGGTAGATATTGCCGATAGTAATTTAGGATTTTTTCATTCTTGGATTGCAGAGTTTGCTAAGTACTGCGAGCAAGTCACCGTGATTTGCTTGCAAGAGGGCGCGCATAACTTGCCCGCAAACGTGATTGTAAAAAGCTTAGGCAAAGAACGAGGAACTAATAAACTGACCCAAATTTTGACCTTTGCCTTTTGCACTTTGAACTCGTCGTATGACGCTGTCCTCGTCCACATGAACCCCGAATATCTAGTTCTAGCCGGCTGGTACTGGCGTCTCTTGGGCAAGCGCGTTGCCCTCTGGTACACCCACAAACACGTCGATCTTAAGCTCAAGATTGCCGAGAAATTTGCAAATATTATCTTCACCGCATCAGCAGGGAGTTTTAGATTAAAAAGTAAGAAAGTAGTTGTGACGGGCCACGGCATTGACACCGATCACTTTTCTCCCGATCCAAGTGTTCCGCGAGAGAAGTTCGCTCTCACCGTAGGCCGCATTAGCCCCGCCAAGCATATTCAAGAAATAATAGATTCTACTCCCGCGCAGTATGAGCTTGTCATAGCGGGCGCTCCCATAACTAAGCAGGATTATGAATATAAAGAGCATCTCACAGGCAAGGCAACTTTTTTAGGACCGGTCTTATACAAAAACTTGCCAGATCTATACAGGCGCGCAAGTCTCTTCGTTAACATGAGCACCACCGGTAGCATAGACAAGGCTGTGCTTGAGGCTCTTGCTTGCGACACGCCTGTCAAAACTACAAACGAGGCATTTCTCAATATGCCAGAAACGGATAGGCGAGAGTGGGTGATAGAGAACCATAGCTTGAAGCGCTTGATACCAAAGATTGTGGAGAGGCTCAAAAACTGCTAATCTGGCTATCAATGCTTGATCTTATTCGCCGGCACAGTCTGATTATTCGATACGTTTTCGCCGGCGGCACAGGAGCTCTCGTCAATCTCGCTGTCCTCTACATTGCCACTGACATATTCGGGGTTTGGTATCTGGCTAGTACTGTGCTGTCATTTACTATCGCCTTTCTAGTTAGTTTCTTGCTGCAGAAGTTCTGGGCTTTCCGTGACAAGCGTCAGGAAGGTATGCACGGTCAAGTTTTCTTCTATCTTTTCACGGGCATATTCAACATGATCGTTAACACCTTGCTCATGTATACCTTGGTAGATAAGTTGCATATTCACTACATGATCTCGCAAGTTATTGTTGGGGGGACGATTGCTCTATGGAGCTTCTTTATATATCGGTACGTTATTTTCAAAACAGAAGTTACAGCAGAAGTTCATACAACAAATGCGTAAACTTTCCATTATCATTCCCGTGTATAACGAGCGAGCCACAGTGGCCCAGATTATCGAGCGAGTCAAGAATGTTGATCTCGGCATTATAGAGAAAGAGATAATTGTAGTAGATGACGGATCGAGCGACGGCTCTCAAGAAATCTTGGATAGTATACCTAATATAAAGTTGGCTAAGCACGCAACTAATTCTGGCAAGGGCTCTGCTATACGAACGGGTCTTGCCTCGGCCACAGGTGATTTCTGTGTTATTCAAGATGCTGACCTTGAGTACGACCCTAATGACTTTAAAAATATGATTGCAAAGACAGGTGAAAAGGTAGGGGAGAATGAGGTTGATGTTGTCTATGGCTCGAGGCGTCTGCCTAAGCCGGGGCAGGTAAGTGAGCAAGGGCAGTGGTATTATTACTTGGGTGGTGTGTATCTGACCTCCCTTGCCAACTTACTCTATGGCACGCATATTACCGACGAGCCCACATGTTATAAGATGTTTAAGACTGATCTTATAAAGAGTCTTAAACTTGAGGCTACTGGCTTCGAGTTCTGCCCCGAAGTCACAGCGAAAGTGGCGAGAAAGGGGATAGAGATTCACGAAGTGCCAATCTCGTATCATCCGCGCACGGCTAGCGAAGGGAAGAAAATTAAACTTAAAGATGCTCTAATTGCCACATGGGTATTGGTGAAAAACAAATTCTCTTCGCCATCTTAGCTCTTGCTTTCCTCGTGCGCATCGTGGGCCTCGATTATGGCTTGCCTCTTACCGTTGTGGGCGACGAGCCGCCCTTTGTCATCGGCGCGCTCACAATGATGCAGGAGAAGACTCTGATTCCGGGACTTCACCCGGAAGCATTTCTCGACAAAGTTTATTTTCCCCCGTACTTCATTTATATATTGCTAATTCCTCTTGCACTGGTTATGGGCATTTGGTATCTGCTTGCCGGCGTCAGTTTCGAGATCTTCCAGAATCTTGTTGCCCTTGACCCAACCCCATTATATTTAACTGTGCGCTTCATTGTGGCAGTTTTAGGAACCTTGACTGTTTGGATTGTTTACAAGGCGGCCAGGAATATTTTTCAAGAGGCCAAACCCGCGCTCCTTTCGGCCCTAGTTCTTGCGCTTGCACTACTGCACGTCAATTTCTCGCACTGGGGTCGCCACTGGATTCCCATCACTCTCGTATTTGCCACCGTCATCTGGCTGCTCACTCACCCAAACCTTTCTATCAAGAAGCGCTATTTACTATCCACACTTGCCGTGGGCATTGGCTTCGGGATCAACTATCAGGCTATTGTCATCGCGCCCTTCATAATTCTCTACTTTTTACTTGTAGATAAAATTTCATTACGGGAAGCGCTCAAGACTAGGTGGGTTTGGGGATCTATGTTCCTGTTCTTGATACTTCTCGCTATCCCCATTGCTCTTTATCCGCAGAACTTGCAGGTTATCTCGCCCGAGAATGTGACTATTTATCGAGGCGAGGAGCCGACGGGTGTGTTCGGCTTCTTCTGGAGTTATTGGTTCTACCTTCGCCATATGCTATTTTCCGAACCAGTATTTATTCTTGCCGCAATTTCTGGTCTGCTTATTCTTCTGCGTAATTTATTTACGCGGCGACTGGCCGCCACTTTCGCCCTGTATTCTCTCGTCTACGTAGCAATTTTCTATCTCGTTTTCCACCTGCAAGGACGCTACATACTACTGCTTTACCCAATCTTTGCGCTATCTGCCGGTTACGCAATGTCTAAGATACGCAGCAAGATTCTTGTGGGCGCAATACTTCTACTCATGCTTGTGCCGGTGTTGCGCTTCGATCAGCTGCTTGTGCGCAATGATACGCGCATTCAGGTTCGCGATTGGGTAAGTGAGCGACTTCAAGTGAGTGAGAAAATAGCCTATCTTGCTAGATTGGCCCGTCTGCCCAGCACACCTGTTGCGATAGCTGAACTTGAGAGCATTGAATCAAGTGCGCTGCGTAAGGTTGATCTTGCCGAGCGCGATCTACCACAGGAATTCTTGCCGGAACCTCGTCACCACACGCTCAATCTGGCGAATGTTGAAGACGAAGCGTTCTTTCTTGGGCTTAGAGAATACCTGGAAGAGAACGACTATAAATATTTCATCTTAAGTCCGGAGTTAGTGGGCCGCCAACGAATAAATCCAAAATTCCATGGTGTGACGGTCGAATATTTTGAGGGTTATGTTGCTCGTGATGACGACAACGATATGACTAACGGTTTCGGTGGCGGTTTGCCGGCATTATTCGGCCTGCCCAACTTCGGCCCTGCTCTTGATGTTATAAAGCTCTACTAGATATATGTGCGCGATAAATGGCTTTAACTGGAACGACGAGGAGTTAGCTAAAAAGATGAATGTAGTCACTTCGCATCGCGGTCCCGACGGCACGCGAGTGTGGTCTGATGGTGCTATCACACTTGGTCACAATCGTTTGGCCATAATTGACCTAGACCAGCGCGCCAATCAACCCATGGCAAATGCAAGTGACAATCTCGTGATCACCTACAACGGTGAGCTCTATAATTACAAAGAGCTCAAATCACAGTTAGATTATCCCTGGAAGACAGAGAGCGATACAGAGGTGATCTTGGCGGCGTATGAGAAGTGGGGAGCAAAGATGCTTGAGAAGTTTAATGGCATTTTCGCTTTCGCAATCTGGGACAAGAACAAGCTAGAATTGTTTGTGGCCCGTGATCGGTCTGGCATCAAGCCGCTGTATTATTATCTAGAGGGCAACAAGTTTATTTTCTCGTCAGAGATTAAAGCGATACTCGAGCATGATATCCCGCGCAAACTAGATCACGATGCCTATGCTCACTACATGACAGTGCTGTTTACCCCAGGACCATTTACGTTATTCAAGAATATCAAGAAGTTTCCGCCCTCACATTTTGCAACTCTTAAAGATGGCAAACTAAACTTAACTCACTACTCTCACTCTAACTCTCACTTGGGGATCGGATCCCCAAGTGGGGCAAAAGAAGGGAACTTGAAATCAATAATCGAGACAGCTGTACAGCGCCAACTTGTTTCAGATAGGCCAGTTGGGTTGTATTTGTCCGGTGGGATTGACTCGAGCGTAGTTCTTGCTTGCATGCGCAAGGTTACTGCTGACGTGGATACTTTCTCCGTCGGCTTTGAGTTAGCTGATAGTGAGCAGAGCGAGAAGTTCAATGCTGATTTCGAACTTGCCCGCCGCAGCGCAGAGTTCTTCAAAACTCGCCATCACGAAGTACTGCTGCCGCGAGAGGGGCTAATTGAAAATCTCGAGAAAGCAATTTGGCATCTTGATGAGCCGCTCGGCAATGCCACTGTTATCCCGCAACTTGTTCTGGCAGAATTTACTAAGCAGTTTGCCACGGTGGCGCTTACTGGCGACGGTGGCGACGAACTCTTCGGCGGCTACCCACGTTATCAGAAATCAAGGTGGCTCGACTTCACTCCCTTCTTGAGCAACCCGATTTCAAGATTTGCCAAATTTATGTTCCAGAGTGATTCGCCAGTCTTGCCCGACAAAACCCGCGAATTCTTCGAACAAAATTTCCCAAGGGGGAGCGGAAATGTGACCGCGCAGCTCATGAACATCGATCGGCAAACTTGGCTCATTGACGAAGCACTCTTGCGCACGGACAAGATGAACATGGCAAGCGGCGTCGAGGCCCGCGTACCCTTCCTAGACGAAGAAGTGATCACATTTGCCGCCAGTATTCCAGTCCGAGAGAAACTTTCTCGGGGAGGGAAGGGGATTTTGAAAGATGCTTTCGAGAGTGAACTTCCGTCATACTTACTTGCGCAACCTAAGAGGGGATTTTTCGCCCCGGCGGCTAAGTGGTTAAGGCGACCAGAATTTATAGAACTTGCGCACGAACTCTTCCGTGATAAGCCCGAATTTATCAAGCTGCTTGATGAACATATTTCAAAGCGCGCCTACCACGCGCCTATTATCTGGGCCGAGCTCGCCTTCCAAATTTGGGTCAAGAAGTTTAAGGTTGAGATTTAGATTTAGATCTTATTTTTGCCCAGAGGCTATGAGCGATTCGCCAAGATTCTTGAAGGGGTGAAAGTTGGGCAGTGGCAAGGTGACTGCGCCTGTCGAGAAAACATTCTCTGTGCTCACAAAAATGTTTTTGAAACCGGATTTATCTAGCAAGTTTCGCAGCATGGCAGGGGAGTAAAATATTTTGTGATCATCGTTACCCAAGAGATCTTCTCTGCCAAATAAAGTGAAGCGAATTTGGCGTGAGAGTGAATAAACATTTGGCAGATCAAGAATTAACATTCCAGAATCTTTCAGTACCCGCCGGCATTCTTTAAGTGTTTGCAAGGGTAGATAAGTGTGCTCAAGCACCTGTCCCATGTAGACTGCATCGAAGAAGTTGTCGGTGAAGGGCGCAGATTCGAAACTGCCCATATGCTGATTGGGCAGCTCTAGATCAAGCGTTGATTGGTCCACTAGATCGAGACCGTAGAATTCACAACTTTTGAACTTGCCCATAAGTTCTATGTGAATACGGGCTCTCTTCTCTAGATTGCCTACGTCTAGAACTCGCCCGGATTTTAGATTAGCCAGATTCTTCTCCAAGAATTCCTGCCTTGTCATAGAGCAAATACTAGCACAGAATGTTAGCAATGAGACGTATCCTAATAGTAACTCCGAATTTCCCCTGGCCCCAGACAGGCGCTGATCAGCAAGACAGAGGAGAAGGCTTGAGGCAATTACTTCGCTTGGGTCACGAACTTGAAGTGATCACTAAGATTGATTCGGGCAAGGAGACTATCGTAGATCAGGTTGCCAAAGAATTAAACATAAAGATCAGGTCTGTCACATATAAGCGATCTAAGAGCTTGCAGCGTTTAATCAAGCCCGCATACTGGGACGGCGCCGCATATGAGTATGCAGATCAAGAGATTGTGCAGGCCCTCGAGAGTTCACTGGAGAGCTTCAAGCCTGATCTTGTCTGGTTCGAGTACACATATCTTTGGCCGCTCTATAAATACGTGACAGATAGAAAAATTCCCATAATTACGCGCTCGATTAATTTTGAGCCCACGCATTTCCTTGATGAGACCGGCAATAACATAGTGAATAGACTGCGCGTCTTGCCTAAGTACAAGAGTGAGAGAGAGACTGTGAGTGGGAGTGATTTAATTTTCGCTATCACCCCAAACGAGGCAGATATATATGCAAAAATGGGAGCCAAGAATGTGGTTGTCTTGCCACTGCGCGCCCTGGGTAGAATACTCTCTGAACCGGCAGTTGGTGTGAAGGATAAAAGTAAACTAGATATATATTTTTCTAGCGGCTCAACGTATAACGTAGAACACAATTTAGCCGCGCTAAAATTTGTGCTGGTGGAACTCGCACCTGTGTTAAATAAAAATATGCAGGAGAGATTCGTGCTGCATATTACCGGTAAGCACATGTCAAATGATTTTGTCAGGAGATGTACAGGCAATATCGTGTATCATGGGTTTGTAGAAGACTACAGCAAGTTTATGGCCGATATGGATATAGCTATTGCTCCGTCACTCTTCGGCGCGGGTATGCAGCAGAAAGTTTTCGAGCCCATTGTTCGCGGCCTGCCCACTGTGGCCCACAAGCGCGCGATCTCGGGCTACGATCTAGAATCAGGCAAGCACTATCTGTCTGGCACTACAGCCCAAGATTTCGCCAAGGCATTAATGCAACTTGCTGACATAAATTTGCGGCGGAGTATAAGTGAAGCGGGGAGGAATAAATCGCAAGAGCTATTCAACCAAAATAAATTAGATAGTATTGTAGTAAGTAGCATTAACGAAGTACTCTCGTGAGACCTAAAGTTTACATTGGCGAGCTTCTGCCGGACAAGAAATCATACTTGCCTATTCTCTATCCCAATCTTGGTCGCATTCATAAGCCCAACAAACTTTTCCTAGACAAAGCATACGACGTGCTCACCGAACCTGTCGTAGAAATCGTGAACGACCCCAAAACTTGCGACTACTTCCTCCTACCATACGATTACTTCAACATTGAGGCTCGGCAGTTTGAAGAGTATTTGAAAAATTTTACAGCGCTCGCCCACAAACATAACAAAAAGATTATAATTTTCGATTTCTCTGATCTTGATAAAAAGATTTATATTCCCGACTCTATCCAGTTTAGAGTATCGCTATATAAAACTGACAAGAGTGGAAACGAGATAGCAATGCCACCCTTCGTCGAGAACTTGGGAGTTCTGACTCCGCGAGCAAAAAGTGATAAGCCAACTATTGGCTTCGTGGGCTACTCGCGCGCTACTCTGAAGTCTCTTTTCAAATTTGGCGCCCATAAGCCGGGCTTATATTTCAGACACAAAGCAATCGGACTATTGCAGGATTCAAATGATGTAATTACAAATTTCAAAGAGCGAACTAGTTATGCCGGACACATCGATACTATTAATATGAATCCAGTCGAGGCCCGCCAAGAGTTTATAGACAATATCGCGAGTTCTGACCTCACGCTTGCGCCCAAGGGTGACGGCAACTACTCGATAAGATTCTTCGAGACTCTCGCCCTCGGCCGCATCCCCATACTCATAGATACCGACTGCGTACTACCGTTTGAGGATGTACTCGATTACAGTAAATTTATTTTCAGGATAAATTATCGCGAGCTTGATAAAATATCTGATAAATTCCAAATGTGGTGGGAGACTCTCTCAAGCGAAGAGTTCCAAGGTATGCAGACAAGAGCGCGTGAAGCATTTGAGAATCATTTGCGCATGGATAAGTTCCTGCCCCAAGCCTTCGATAAATATTTATGATTCTCAAGATGCCCAAATCTATTATCTGGATCGCGCTACTTGCTATCGTGTTACGCTTGGCACTACTTGCTTATGTTAGTTCGGGTAATTACTCTGAACCTTTCCCTCTGCTCGAGCCGGACGCCCGCGAGTACTACCGTATCGGCCAGAACCTAGCTCTATCTGGCGAGTTCACCGAGGGCGCGGTCACAAACTTCGAACCAGATAGTTTCCGCACGCCCGTCTATCCGTTTCTAATCGCTCTTTCGCTTAAAGTTACGGGCTCGATCTGGGCCCTCTTAATTCTGCAATGCCTACTTGCCGGCGTGCTCGTTGTCGCAGTCTACGCATTAGGGAGGCGCCACATGCCACACAAGTTTGCCCTACTTGCTGCGCTTATCATTGCCCTTGATCCAGTGGGCATCGTGTACGGCTCTCTTCTTATGACCGAATCACTTTTCTTATTACTGCTCACTCTTGCCCTCCTACTCTTCACCAAACAATCTTTTGATGATAACGCGGCCGGGCGCGACCTTGCTTGGGTGGGCGTACTCCTGGGTCTTGCCACTCTCACTCGTCCTATCGGCTTATTCGTACCAATTCTCCTGGCTTTAATCTACGCAATTTTCAAGAAGAAATTCGCGCCCGCCCTGATTATGCTCTTCACGTTCGCGCTCGTGATCATGCCTTGGTCAGTGCGCAATAAGCTTGTCTTCGACTCATGGTCGCTCTCTGCCGTCGGTGGCTACAATCTCTATTATTACAACGCCATGCGTTTCGTGTCCGCCCGCGATGGACTTGATCCAGACACTGCCCATACACTTTTCGACAAGCGACTCGAAGATAAGTATGGCCCAGCCAGCACAGAGCGAAGTCTGCGCAATGCGAGTATCCAATCAAGTGAGGGACTTGAGATTATAAAAGGTGCGCCACTTCCGTATGCGTTCTTCCACGCCAAGACTTTGCTACCGTTCTTCTTCTCCGACGGCATTCGCGAAGTGACTGATCTCGTAGGCTGGACAGACCGCAGTTACGTTGACTTGCGCGGAGCAATTATCTCGGGCGACATACCGGCCCTCTGGGCGGGAGTAAAAAGTATGGGCGCTTCTGGCCTGCTGCTCATAATCGGCGCAATCTTTTGGGCTTTGGTATTTGCGTTTTGGGTTCTGGGCATAGTTTTGGGTAAACGTGAGCGATTCGCTACGATAAGTCTCTTTCTCTCGGGTGCGCTACTGGCCGGGCTATCGGGTGTTGTAACCACTGTACGCTTCCGCTATGCTATAAGTTCACTTTTACTTGTAATGGCTGTATATGGTTTATACGAGATATATTTGTGGAGATCGGATGGCCTATATGAATCCCGTTAGAAGTAGAATTATAAATAATTCGCCGGTTTGTATAATCAAACCGGACTTCTAATGGGATGAAGTTATCAATCGTCATTCCCGCCTACAACGAGGAGAAGACAATCAAGCAGGTAATTGAAGCTGTCAAGAAAGTTGACCTTTCTCATATCGAGAAGGAGATTATTGTCGTAGACGACGCCTCGCACGATGGCACGGCTGCCCTTCTCAAGGAAGTCAAAGATCTTATCGTAGTTAGCCATGAGGTTAATCAAGGCAAGGGCGCCGCTCTCAAGAGCGGCTTCCAGAAGGCGTCGGGTGACATTATTATCGTCCAGGATGCTGATCTCGAGTATGATCCAGAAGAGTATGGCAAGCTTCTCCTGCCGATTGTCTCGGGCCGGGCGGACGTAGTCTACGGCTCGCGCTTCATGGGCGAGGGTCCGCACCGCGTTCTCTACGTCTATCACTACTTCGGCAATCAACTTCTGACATTTCTATCCAACATTTTCACTGGTCTCAACCTATCTGACATGGAGACTTGTTACAAAGTTTTCCGCCGCGATGTTCTCGATACTTTCAAAAATAAACTTGAGGCATCCAGATTCGGCATCGAACCAGAACTCACAGCGCGGGTTGCGAAGGGCAAGTGGAGAGTCTACGAAGTGGGTATTGCCTACTATGGCCGCACGTACGCGGAGGGCAAGAAGATCAACTGGAAGGACGGCCTGGCCGCCATCTGGCACATAATTTATTTCAACCTCATAGACTAAACTGCATCTTTTTTGTACAATTTAGCCAATGCGCAAGCTCCTAATTTTAGCAGGCTTCATTTTTTTGACCTCTTTTAATTACGCGAGCGCAGTTGATTGCACGGGTACTGCCACCACTACCGGCAGCTTCTTCCAAAACTTTTCATCGGCCGAGTACAGTGCCTCGGGTTTGCTCATATTACACTTCAAAGTTAATCCCACGATGGTGAATGTAAACAGGACTATCGATAGCGACGGCTACCTCAAGAACGACGAATGCGACTTCGGCAATCGTATCACCGGCTTCGACGACACTTACGTCGACCTGCCTCGCGGAGCCACCGATTTCTCGGTGCGTTTCTCAAGCCCCACCCACTACGACATTTGGAACGACGCCTCCAGCACCCCGCTCGTCTGCAGCCCAAATTATTCGCCCGCAAATAACGGCTGTTCGCAAAACATCCCCGACTACCCCGATTATTACACCTTCGGCTACGATTCTGCGATCCAGATTGGTACTGTTTTCCACCACATCCGCACGGCATTTTACCCCATCGTCTCGCCGCCCACGGTGGCTCCCGTGCTCGATGACACTCTGCCCACGCCCGCAGGTTGCCAACTTTATGCGTTTGCGAACAACTTCCAATCCGGCACACTCTTCGACAACTACGAACGGGCCGAATATGTGGATGGCCTGTTGCGTGTACACTACCGCTTCAAATCGCCCTTCAATAGTGGCGGCGGTTGGAAGGCGCGCATGCGCGTGCACAATGGTAGCTGCGTGCCGAGCCTCAACACATTCCCCGCAAGCAACAACGCAAGCACCACACCCTGGACCCGCTACTTCTCCCTCCGCTTCCTCACCCCGACGCACTGGGAACTTTGGAACGACGAACTGAACAAAAAAGAAATCTGCACCCTATGCCAAGGCGATGTACCAGCGGGAACCCCATACGTCTCCTTCATAGGTTCAAACACCGCCGTCACCTCCTACTTCCGCGGCACCCCGTACCCGGTAGTGGAGCCCACTCGTCACTCGAGCGTCATCTTTATCCCTGGCATTGAGGCTACTCGTCTCTACACCCCGAGTACTTTCGGCGCAGACAAACTTTGGGAGCCGACACTTGCAGGCGGTGACGTGCGGGGGCTTTTCCTCGATGAGCAAGGCAATAGTCTCGACCCAGATATTTACGCAGGTGACATTATCGACGAAGCGCCGGGCGGGGGCAACATCTACAACAGCTTCATCGACATGATGGATGATCTAGTTGATGACGGTGACATTGAAGCTTGGGAGCCCCTATCATACGACTGGCGCCTTGATTACAACCAAGTGCTCGAACCCATGGTAGAGCGCGCACTTCTCGTTGCCAGCAGTTCGCAGACGAAGAAAGTTACGATCATCGCTCATAGTCATGGCGGTCTCGTGGCCAAGGCGCTCATCTCGCGTCTTGTTGCGGAGGGTTACGGCGACAAAGTGGACAAACTTATCCTCGTGGCCGTGCCGCAGACAGGTACGCCCGAGGCTGTAGCGGGCTTACTCCATGGTGATAATTCTTTCGGCTTCCCCGGCAACATTGTTATTACGCGCGAGCTTTTCCGCGGCCTGGCCGAACATTCCCAGGCAGCTTTTAACCTCCTGCCAACTCAAGCGTACTTCGCGAGAGTCACAAGCCCGGTTGTAGAATTCGACACTACCTCGTCACTTACAAGTGATTGGCGCACTCGCTACGGCAACACGATCAGCGACTCCGCCACACTTCGCGCGTTCATGTCTGGCAGTGACGGCCGGCCCAAACCAGCCGAGAGCGATGTCGAGAGTCCCAACGTGCTAGCCGCGAACTTCCTTGATCAATTTGCCCAGAACAGTGCCTTCCAAGATTCGTGGCAAGCGCCAACAAGCACCCAAGTAATCCAGATCGCCGGATGGGGCCTCGAAACCTTGCGAGGCACGCAGTACACCGATCGTCTAGCCACAGTTTGCAACGCAGATCTGTCAGTCTGTCTCAAGCAACCAATTCTCGACGAACGCCCCCTCGTTGTTACCGACGGAGATAAAACCGTAATCTCATATTCCGCCGACGCACTAGCCACTACTACATATTATGTGGATTTGCTTAACTACAACAATATAATCAACCTAAAGCTCTCGAGGGACCACTCCGATATTCTGGAGGTACAAGATGTGCTGCCGCTTCTTAGTGATCAGATACGTGGGACCTCGACTCCTTTGAGCCAGTTTATCTTTCCATACAAACCAACAGATTCTCGCAAAAGTAAGCGCCTTTCTGTTCACTCCCCAGTTTCAATAGACGTTTATGATAACTCGGGTAGTCACACCGGATTAGCTCCAAACCCGATCCCAGGCTCGGATCTCCCGTATCTTGAAGAGCAAATACCCAACAGTCGGTACTATGAATTCGGCGATGGCAAATATGTGAGTGTGCCGAGCGATGACACGTACAATGTTGTCATCAAGGGCACGGGCGATGGGGCGTTTACACTAGAGAGCGAGGAGGGGATTGGTGGCGCATACGCGGGTGGCCCCATCTTCTCCGACATTCCTGTCTCACCCGAGACTGTGGCTACTCTATCAATCAGCTCCACCACAGACCCGGTACTTAGTCTCGATGTCGATGGTGATGGATCAATTGACGTGAGCTTGAGCGAAGGGGAAGTGATAAGCGCTGGCAGCCTGCTTGATATACTTGAGTACCAGGTTAGTAAGCTTGGGTTAACCCCCAAACAGTTCAAGAAGTTCAGCAAGAAGATCGCTAAGATTAAGGAATCAGAAAGCGTTCAGAATGTGGAGAATGTGATTGATCGCCTAAACAATCTTACCCAATCAATTAAGAAAGCCCTTGCCGAAGGCAATATAAGTCTTGAGGAAGCCCAACAACTTATGCAACTTATTACTCAAATTAAAGAATCAATCTAATGACATACAGAAAACAAGCATTATTACTTATGTTAGTTTCAGCGGTAGTTATTATTTGGGGTGTTCAATTTGCAGTTTCGTGCCCTAGTAACGATTCTGTTTGTATTGTTGGTCATGGTGCTATTGCTCAACCGTCAGTATTGTTTTCCGTCTCACTTCTGATAACCTGCCTTGCTTTGTTCTTTGTCCGAGAAGATGTATTCAAATCTTGGCGCAAGTTTGCATACTTTGCTATTCCGATCTCCATCATCCTCCTCTGGCTGGCCCCGACCACAACTCCAGGCGGTTTTGGCATCTCGTATCTGAACTACACCAAAGAATTCGCCTCTTGGTGGGTCTCCGGCCTCTTCCTCCTAATCTCCCTAATCATCATCGCCCGCAAATCACTTAGGAGTTCAACTCCTAGGTAGGTTGCTAGTCGGGTATGCAAATAGCAGAAACTATAATAGGTGGGCAGAATGCAAAAAGACTTTTTTGGATTCTCATAAGTTTATGTCTAGTTGGGCTAGCTTCCTATTGTCTTATCTCCAGTAAATTTGCCGAAGAGAGTGGTCTTTGTCTTCCAGCGACTGGATATGTCGACTCGATGGAATGTGAGGAAATAGTGAAATCTGTTGCGGGACCCGCTGCAGCTTGGAGTACTGGAGTGCTAATTATTCTTCTGTTGCTTATACCCCTGCGGAAAGAAGTTGTAAAAACAATATTTCGTTTTTCGGTAATAGTTCTCCCTTTGGGGTGGATAGTTACTATTTTAACAGCACCTATATGCACCGGAGGTCTTTTCTTTGGATGCGAAGATCGCATGGAAGTATCCTCTATTCTTGCTACTGGTTACGTTATTATCACTATATTGATCATTCTCATAAAGGTCGTCTTCGGCAAACATTCAAGAAAGTAGATTTGTTTTGATTTTAAGTGATGAGGCCCACCGAATGCGGTGAGCCTCTGGGGATTGTTCGGATTAGCCGAAGCGCGGTCGCAGGCTCTTGAAGGGGAACTTGCTCGAGGGCCACTCCCTTGCCATCCGGTCGATGCCGTCGAGATCTTCCATGCTGTGATGATGCGTGCCGTGGGTTGGGCGCGAGTCAGAGCGAAAGACGATGAAGTGCAGATGTGGCCTGTCTGTCCAGCCAGTCAACCCCACCTTCCCGATGGGTGTGCCAGCCCATACGCGTTTTCCAAGTCTAACGAACTCGGAGTATCTCGGTGCAAGATGCCCATACTGCGAGGACTCGCCATCCGCGTGCTCAATCGTTACGTAATTCATGTACGGGGCGAACTCTTGCGATGGCCCTCCTTGGGTATGATGGTTTACAACCTTCCTCACGATCCCATCCGCTGCGGCATACACGCGAGTGTCGAGGGGGACTAGGAAGTCGATTGCGCAAGCGAAGGGACCTTTGTGAGACTCCGGGCTCTTGTCGATGGCGAATGGACCAAGCCTATCGACGGCCTTGTTTGGTGCGGACCATGGAATCTTGAATCCTTTTCGTACAAGTTCGTCAGGGCTACCATCCTCGATCGGATAGCGGTATGTCAAGACAGATTCCTCTCGTGTCCAGTACGAATCATCCCAAAAGGCCATGTGGCCTCCTTTCCCAACTCTACAACTCTATCCATCCACACAAAGTCTCATCTGGATTTTGAGTTCATATTTGATACCATTTGGTTATGACTGACAAAAAAGAACTTTATAAACTCTTGGCAAAGAGCAAGAAGGAAGATCCCGAGGCTGTCTCGGTCACGATTTTCGAAGACGGGAGCGTTGAGACCTCCGCACCTAACCCGGCTCGGGCCGAGACAGTTAAGAAGTACGTGGAGGAGAACATTCAAGGGCATCCCGAAATGGGTTTGCGCGGTGGCTATTCTGAAGAAGTTGATGGAGAAAAGAGGTTCGTAACCACAATGAGCAAGATAAAGTTCGGCGAGCCCAAGTATGATGTGGCATTTGCCGAGAGCTTGCGATTCAAACCACTCATATTCGACAGCGAGGAATTGTACCTATTCGCTGGGTGAAATAATTTTAGTTTCGAAACATGGTCACGATTGAGGAGTTTAAGGAAGTTGTGGCATTGCTCGACGCGAGTGGTGCGCAGTATTGGATCTATGGAGGACTTGCGCTGGAGGGCCACAGAGGTGCTCTCACGCGTGAGCACAAAGATATAGATATCTACGCCCACGCAGATGACGCGGAGAAATTACTCGCGGTTTTAGCACAGGCCGGATTCGTTGCTAACAAAAAGAAGATTATGTATTTCCTCTCGCGCGGGGGAGAGAAGAAGATCGGCATAGCTCGCGTAAGCACAGAGGGTGACTCGTACATAATCCACGGCAACAGGACAACAGATAAGTATCCGGCAGCGATATTCGCGAACCCATCGTCTGCCTCGATCAGTGGATTCTCGTTTCCTATTGTGCCCAACGAGATGTTAGTTTTCGAATCCCGTTTCTCCGAGCACCCCGAGGATCAGGAGTTCTGCAAGACCCTCGCCTGCAAGCTCGACTTGTTCGCCCAAATTAAAAGCACGCCTACCCCAGAGTAATCCTGAGCATCTCATAAACATTCTTACATTCTTAAGAAAGTGAGAATGTGATCATATTGTGAAAGTGAAAGGCTCGAGCGGGGAGGGGATCCCGGCTCGAGCCTTGTTCTTGTCTCGCCGAAGCCTCGGCGAAGGGGGACGCGAAATCGGTCGCGTTCCGTTGGCGCTTCATCGCGCCACTTCAGTAGATCTTGATGCAGTCGGTGGCGATCTTCACGCCATCGAGATGCCAGCCATTGCCCCGTCCCTTCTCGTACCACGTCATCTTGCGGTTGTCCGAGAGGTGCAGGTAGCAGAAGTCGAACTTGCCGTCGGGGTCGTAGCCGAGCTCCACGTAGCGGATGGTGACCACCCGCACGAGGTGCTCGAGCGACAGCCGGACACTCTTGTTGACGAGCGCTCCTGGCGTGCCGACGATGTCGAGCTTGCGCGATATCTCGCGCCACCAGTCGGTGAAGTTCATGTCCCTACGTGGCGACGGAACCGTAGGCTTGCCCATGTTGTCTTCCCTCAGGCCCGACAGCGCGCCGGGCTTGGAATGGGTGTGATTGCGCCGCGAAGCCCTGCGTAGAACCAGAGGCTGATGCCGATGGCGGTGAGCAAGACTCCCACGTACCCGTACTGCCAGTAGGCAGGCCACGACAACGCGTAGAGAGTGATCCCGCCGAGAGACATGATGCCAGTCTCCCGCGTGTGACCGAGTCCACCGATCGTGACCACGATTGCGAAGACGAGCGTCACGAATGGAGCGAGTGGCGCGAAGATCCTGGCGAGCATCGCGAGCACGAAGATCGCGCCGGCGACGCAAACCGTCACGGTGATGCCGACCTGGATTGATGCCCAGATCGACTTGATTCGAGCCCTGAGTTGATGCACGGTCGTTTCTCCTCTTTCCCCTCAATGTGCTACCAAGCTTAAGTATAGCAAAAATGCTTGACAAAGTCAAGTGTTTTGGTGTAATATTAGAGCAGTAAAACAGGCCTTTGACAGGCCGGAAGGAGGATCGGAACATGCCCGTGATCGAAGTCATGCTCCTGCCCGACATGGAGCAGGAGAAGCTCGAGCAGCTCTACGACGACATCTGGGAGCAGATCGAACGCATCACTGCTCTTAAGCTCACCCGTGCGAGGCCCCAAGACGTGACCGTGCTCTTCCCCAAGGACATGATGCAGAAGGGCATCGGCGACTACTTCCTCGTGCGGGTCTCCAACCTCAAACCCAAGCCGGAGCGAACCACTCAGGTGATCATGGGCCTGGCATACAACCTCGCCGACATGATGAAGCGCTGGTTCCCGAACGCCAAGTTCATCGAGGTGGTCATCGACGAGCAGCATCCGCGCACGGTCATCCATGTCATCGACGTGACCAAGCCCTACACGCTCTCAATGGAGCCGAGGGCGTGAGCGAACAAGGATTCAATATGGAGACGGACTTCAAGAAGCGGTTCATCGTCGCCCTCGAGGTAGCGCCCGGCCGTAAGCTAACGCTCAAACAACTACTCGAGAAGGCCGAGATCCGGCGAGGGTATACCAAGCCGCTCGACGAAATGAATGTAGCGGGGACAATCACATTCGCTCGCCGTCAAGAAGGCTGGAAGGGCGACGAGGTGATCACCCTCTGCTAGTCACCGAGTCCCGGTGCCCCGTGGTAGCTTTGCTACTTTACGGGGCACCGGGCTCGATTTGTTTTCTCCCGATTCTGTCACTTAGGGGGTCAACCCCTAAGTAAGGGCACAGCCGATCAGCAGATTTGCCTATGTTAGTGTTTTGCAAAAAACTGCAATAAGGAAATGTTTGACTGGATTTGATTTTGGAGTAGAAATGCTAGAATTTAATAGATGGAGAAGATTCACTTTATCATTACGGGCGGAACTATTGATTCGCACTGGGATCCGATCAAGGACACAGCCGTAGCCAACGAGCGTTCCATCATGCCCGATTTCGTCCTGCGACTTAACTTGCCCTTCCAACTCGATTTCACCACTGTCTGCATGAAGGATAGTCGTGAGATCAACGACGAAGATCGTATGCAGATAGTGCGCACAATCGAGGCTAGTAATTCGGCCACTTTCCTTATCACTCACGGTACCTATACCATGGCCGAGACGGCCCGCTTCATCAAGGGCCACCTCAAACGCAAGGATTGCACGGTGCTTATCACCGGATCATTTGTGCCGCTTACAGATATTATCCGTTCGGACGGGGGATTCAACATGGGCTTTGCCATTGCCCAACTCCAACACCTCGGACACGGTGTGTACTTGGCCATGAACGCCCAAGTGTTTGAGGCCGACCAGGCTGAGAAGATTATCCACGAAGGCCGCTTCGCCCCGCGCATAAGTTAAATTTGAAACTAAAATGTATAGAATAATATTTTGACAAATAGAGTTGTCGTTTATCAGGCCAGGCAACTAGTTCCAAAATGGAAATAGTTGGAAATCCAGTAGTTGCAAAAAATGCAACAGTTGGTTAGTTTGTGCAAAAAATGCACATTGCGTTGAACAAATCTTACGTTGCCGCTAATTTTGCAATGTGGTAGGGTTTGGGTGGAAGGAGGACTCGATGAAAATCACCGTGCGCAATAGACTATGGCTCAACATGGCTCCAGACCAACGCGAGAAGTGTCTGCGTGAAGTTCTGAAGCTGAAGTTCTCGCCGGAGGACCAGGACTTTTATGGCACCGCCGAGCACATGGCGAGCCTCGTTGCGACCGACGACACTAGTGGCTTGCCCCTCGGCTTCGGCGACGGGATCAAGTCTTGGATGCGGGCGAATTTCCCCGCCGAGACGATCGCAGCCCTCGAGCTCTCGGAGCTCTACGCCACTAACCGCCGCTTCGAGCGACTTGTGCCCGGCGCTTCGCTCGGCTGTCTCGACGACACCGAGATCCGTTAACCTCCCCCACGCCCGTCCTTGGCCTCACTGCCACGGACGGGCGCAACGTTTTGTGTGGTAAAATTTAAATATGAAAATACTTGAACTGCGTGAGGGCTGTACCGAAAAAATTGTCGAACATATACCTTGCTTCGGACCTCCGGATTCTTACTACACACTTTTCGGACACGAACTGTTTGCCCAGACATTCTGGGTGGCGGTGTCAGTTGTTGTAGGTCTTGTCTTGATTCTCGCACTCGGCATTTGGCGACATCGACAACCGAGCAAGATGCCAGTAGCATTTGTTTTTGTTGTTCCAGTTCTCATCGCTCTTGTCCTTTTTGTAGCTCTAGTGTATTTCTGGCCGGTGCTAATTTATTACTAAACATATGAAAATACGACTAACATCGATTCCCTGGATTGTTTTTTGTTTAGTCACTCTGATACAAGCAGTAGCTTTTTTCGTAAATCTAGATACATTTTTTTGGATTTTGACGCCAGTGCTTGACGTAATGGATACCGTACTGAACTGCGAACTTGCTTGCGGAGTCCTTGTATTCTTTACTCCATTCGCCACTCTATTCCTAGGTTTACTTTTTCTGCTTGTTGATTACAACATCCAACGAGGATCTAGTTCGACCTAGTTGATACTAGCATTTTGCCCGCCTAGACTCGCTAGGCGAGGCTGGCAAAAAGCTGCAATGAGAGCAGAATACATAATATGACGAAAGCTTACGAGATAGATTACTTTGTTCTACTTACGGCCCTCTTGATTGCTATTTGGGCGGCTTATTACTTCTACGATCCGGGATCGCGCTACTTTATTACGCTCATATTGTCTGTCGCAGGTCTCACATTGTGGCTATTGGGCAAGTTTGCTCTGGGTGGCAATTGGTCATCGGCTTTTACCAAACCAAGATCTCTCGTGTTGGTACGACGCGGAATCTACGCCAAGTTGAGACACCCCATTTATTATGGAGTGACTTTGTACTTGATAAGCTTGGCTCTATATGTCGGGAACTTGTACCTCTGGATTGCCGTTGGCCTGCACACTCTCTATCTGATATTTCGTCGATCTCAAGAAGAGAAGCTGTTAAAAGAAAAGTTTGGTGAGGACTACACCGAGTACAAAAGAGCAAGTTGGATTTAGAATCAAGAAAAGGGTAAACTAGTTATACTATGAAAGAAGGAAAGAATATTGATCTTCACCCTGACGAGGATGGTGAGCCTTTCAAGGCGGAGAAGTTTGCATTCCGCGTTACTGCGGATCGCACTGTCGCGGGGATGGATGAGTCAGCCAAACGCGATTGGATTGCCCAAGAAACGCAGGCGGTAGACGAGTCACTCGCCTATGCGCGTAAGCAATATAGCGAGACCAATCCAGAAGTGATCAAATTGCGAGCCCAGCGCCGCGTCCTGTATGAACTTGCGACCGGACTCTGATTCGTAAGTGAGTTAGTCTCGAAATAATTCCTTGGTTCGGGCGTCTTAGATGCTAGTTATTCATAATGTTTTAAATATATGATCATCGTTCGCGAGATATTTACGGCTAAGCCCGGGGAGGCTGGCAAGCTGGCTAAACTTTTTAAGAAGACTATGGGTAAGCAGCCGCGCACTCGCGTTATGACAGATCTCGTTGGCCCTTACAACACTGTCATTATGGAGAGCGAGATGGATAGCTTGGCCGATTTTGCTAAGGTGATGGAGGATTATAAAAAGGGCAAACCAGATCCCAATTGGAGCGAGGCGGATATGAAGGAGATGGAGCAGTATAAAGAAATGTATCAAACCGGCCGCCGCGAAATCTTCCAGATTACGGAGTAAGCGTGATTGATAAATAGTTCGTGAAGTGGTCCTGGTCGGGCGGCGCTTTACTTCGTGCTACGATTTGAGAATGACTGCTCAAGACGTTAAACGGGCACTGCTTGAGGTTGCTGATCCTTCGCGAGCAGGTAACTACGCTCGATTCTTCAAGACTGCTCCGGGCGAGTATGGGGCGGGGGATAAATTCTTGGGTATACGCGTGCCGGTGCAACGCTCTATTGCCCGGACGTTCCGCGATTTGCCACTTTCAGAAATTGCCAAGTTGCTCGCAAGTGCCGTGCACGAAGATCGCTTCACTGCTCTTGAAATATTAGTGATGCGATACGAATCTTCCGCCAGTTCCGCAGAAAGAAAGAATTTGGCAAAATTTTACCTGCAACTGAGATCGCGAATCAATAATTGGGACTTAGTAGACACAAGTGCGCCGTACATATTGGGCCACTACCTTTTTGATAAAGATAAAAAAGTTCTCATTAAACTTGCTCAGTCTGCAAATATTTGGGAGAGGCGCATTGCGATAGTGGCCACGCAATATTTCATAAACAAAGGTCGTTATGTTGAGACCCTCGCACTAGCCAAGATTCTGTTAAAAGATAAAAATGATTTAGTCCAAAAGGCGACCGGTTGGATGTTAAGAGAAGTGGGAAAGAAGGACGTCAATGTGTTAGAGGAGTTCCTAACCAAAAATGCAGCAAGAATGTCGCGAACCACGCTCCGTTATGCAATAGAAAGATTCCCAGAAACAAAACGCAAGAAGTATCTTGCTAGGTTTTAGGCCGAAACCTACTAAAGTTCTTGACTTTTTATAGGTTTTGCTCCATCTCGGAGGGTAATGTACCGGGGTCGTATGCTGTTATACTATTCTAAATACCAATGCAAACTATTAATCTTAAAAAATTTGGTAATGTTCTCATCTCTCGTCCCGCTGGGCTAGAAGCGTTTAACGCCATTCGCCCTGGGCTTAATCCCGATGAGTCAATCGAGATTGATTTTGCAGACGTGCTTACTGTGACACCATCGTGGCTCGACGAGTTTCTAACCCAGCTTACAAATTTCAACGGCGGCAAAGTTGATTTGCTCCCAACTAAAAACGCATCCGTTCTAGCAACCCTACCAGTATTAGGAGAAGCTCGTAAAGATTTTGTAGCCGAAGTAGTGAAGCGTGCCCTCAAAAGGATGTAATAAGGAAAGTGTAAATAGTTTATGATCAAGAAGGCGGTTTTTGCAGGAGGATGCTTCTGGGGTTTGCAGGAACTTATTCGTTCGCAACCGGGCGTTCTCAACACTCGGGTGGGTTATGTGGCCGAGGCAGAAGTAGTGGAGATTGAGTATGACGCTGATAAGACTAGTTATAAAAATCTACTCGATTTCTTTTTCCAAATTCATAATCCCACTACACTCAATCAGCAAGGCAATGACGTAGGCCGGGCATATCGCTCCGCAATCTTTTACAGCACAGAAGAAGAGAAGCAAGAAGCGCTTAAGTTTATAAATATTGTGAATGATTCTGGCAGATGGAAGGCGCCAGTAGTTACAACACTTGAGCCACTGACAGAATTTAAACTAGCTGAAGAGCATCATCAAGATTATCTAAAAAAGCATCCCGGAGGCTACACCTGCCACACAATCTACTTCGACAGCTACTTACAAAAATAGAGAAAGGCGAAAGGCCAGCTGAGCTGGCCTGGAAGAGAGAAGGAGAGAGGGGAAAGGAAGAAGAGGGAAGTGATAGGGCGGGGTTTGTGGGTGAAGATTTCGAGAATCGTCGGGAAACTGGAAGCCGCCTAAGTACTTACCACTTCGACCACCGTCTCGCCTAGAGTCCTGTCTACCTACTAGAACATGCGATCTGCACGATTAGTTGCTATAATCTTGTTATGAAGGTTGCGAATGTTATCGCAGGTCTTATCCTTGTTGGTTGGTTCGTAGCAGCTGTTATTTCCTCTGGCGAAGGTCCTGGTTTCGGCACTACTATTGCCTTTTTGGCATTGCTTATCCTCGCGGCTATCGGTAGTAGCAAATCTATTGTAGCCTCAAAACTCTCCAAGTACTGGGGTCTATGTATTGTGCTACTGATCGTACTTTTTTACGTTGCGTTCTGGTACGGCTTCTCTGGTCGGCCCGTACCAATGTTCATCGCTTACGCTCTGATGCTTGTCACTACGGCAACAACTATTTACAAAACTGTCACTTTCGTCCGTTCCTACCGAACTCAAGCACAAAACCCACCGAGCATAAAAAGTTAATTATGAATACTGGTAAAGTATTAAGAGGCATCGGTGTAATTCTATATGTGGCACCTGCGTGTGTTCAGTTTGCTTACACGCTTCTTCTATGGATTTATGGTCCGCCACTTGGTATCGCCATGTTACTTTTAGCAAAGAGATTGTGGAAGAAGGCCGAGCTTTCGTCTACGGAAATTGTCATTCACGTTATCCTTATTGCGATATCCATGTATTTATCTATCACGCTACTTTCTGAACCATTTCGAATGTAAAACAACTTTTACTGTTTCGCTCTTGTTCTACTAGCTTGGAGGTCTCATGGACGGACAAGTTCCTACCAAATGCGGCAGGTGTGGTGACAAGTCTCGCCCCGGCCACGAAGTCGTGCTTCGCAAGATCACAACCTTCGTCCACTTCGAGTTTGAGCCTCATTCTTGCATCATGCCCTTCACAACGTACGTGTGTGGGGCGTGCATCAAGCTCAATGATCTTGATCGGGCGGGTAACGGCAGACGACACTGCGAACTCACCTTCGATCCCCAAACGCTCAAGTTCCGACTGACAGTACCCGGCAGCCAGCAACCTTTTGTCATCAACATCTGGCCACTCTTGCGTCAGACAATGGGTGTAGGAGGATAGTAGAGAAGTGGGATGGGAGCGGGCGGTTCTACGCGGAGCCGCCTTTATTCTGTATACTATGATTTTGACATCCTTTACTAGTTAGACGAAGTCGGCAAAGCTGCAATAAGAACATGACTGGAAAAGAAGTTATTGCAAAAGTTAAGGCCCTCAATTTGCCGGGCGGCTCATACGTTGTTTTCGGCGGCGGACCTTTGGCTGCTGTTGGTTTGCGTGAAGTGAACGATATTGATATGTACGTGACTCCGGATGTCTGGAAAAGAATGAAGCTAGAGGGCTGGAAGGAATTAGATAAGGGCGGCAAGGATGTGCCGCTTGTGCACGATTGTTTTGAGATGCACACAAACTGGGACTTTAGTTCCTACAATCCCACCCTCGCGCACTTGCTTGAAACCGCAATAGTTGTAGATGGTGTAGCATTCGCCGCACTGGAAGAAGTGCGCAAGTGGAAGTTAGCATATAATCGCTCAAAGGATCACACCGATATTGTTCTTATTGATAAATATTTGCAAAGGTCGCAGGATGGTGTGGTATAATTTTCTTATGGAGAAAGACGTTTCAAATTACAACGAGGTTAAGCTTGCGGAGGGGACGAGTCTGGTAAGTGGGCGATACGATGGGACGCCGATGCAGGAAGATGACGATTGCCCCGTGTGCCGGTTGACCCGTCGTTGTCGTGAGGAAGGTCGCGAGCCAAAGCAAGAAGAACTTATGCAGGCCATGTGGGAGTCGCAGAACAATCCGCGCCCGCTATAATGGGACTAGGATCACTAGGTAACAAGGGGGACGAAGGCGAAGCCTTCATGGCGTTCGCGCTCTAATTTTTCGCCCCTTTGTTTCATAATTTTCTCTACTGTGTTACTAATTGGGCAAACCATAATGCCGTCAACTTTTAATTGAGCTACAAGCTTTTCAGGCAACTCTTTGGCCGCGGCGCTGACCAAGATGCGATCATACAGTCCTTCTTTTGGCCAACCCAAATCCTTGCCCGCTTGTTCAATGCGCGCGTTCGGGAATTTATATTTAGCCAAATTACCCCTGCCAAATTTCACAAGTTCCGGCACGCGCTCTACCCCAATCACTTTCCCAGTGGGCCCGGCGAGATAAGCCAACAGGGCCGTGGTCCAACCGGAACCACTGCCCACGTCGAGAATACTATTCCCTTCTTTAACGTCAAGTAACTCGAGCATGAAGCGCACTGTGTACGGCTGGGAAATTGTCTGCCCCGCGCCAATAGGTAGTGGCGCGTCTATCCCCGCTTCCTTAAGCAATTCTTTGGGCACGAAGTCCTCCCGTTTGACCGCCTCGAACGCATCTGTGATGTAAGACATATTTTCGTGGACGTATCCTTGGTTAATACAGTATAATAGCACCATAATGACAGTGCTTATCACAGGTGTGGGCAAGGGCATTGGGCGCGCTTTGTGCGAGAAGTTTCTGTCCGGGGGTCACAGCGTTGTTGGCACTTATTACTCAACTCCTAAACCAGATTACTCTAGTCCTCAACTTACACTTGTCCCGCTTGATCTAAGTAACGACCAAAGCGTTGCGGAGGCGGCGAAGGAAATTGAAAAGTTAGGGATGAAATTTGATATTCTCGTCAATAACGCCGGCGCACTCTTTGATGAAGAAGAAACTCGAGTGGTTGTAGACAAACTGCGCAAGACGCTCGAGGTAAACTTGATAGGCACCATCAATTTCACTGAACAAGTTCTGCCCTTGATTAAAGACGGCGGACACATTGTTAACATCTCATCTTCTGCCGGTTCACTGACAAATTCTATGAAGGGGGTGAGTCACTTTCCTGATCACTATCCTGCCTACAAGATTTCAAAAGCAGGACTTAACATGTACACAGTCACTCTGGCTCGAGCACTGCGCGAGCAAAACGTCACAGTCTCGTCTGTTCATCCGGGTTGGGTTAAGACAGATATGGGCGGACAAGAGGCGGATATTACGCCCGAGCAAGCGGCCGAGGATATTTATAAATTTGCACTTACTCGGCCGGAGTCGGGCCGATTTTGGTACAAAAATGAGCCGATGCCATGGTAAAAAAAATTTACATTGAGATTTTGGTTGCAATGATGTTTGTATTCGCCGGCACTTATTTTGTATACGGCAGGTTATCTCCTGTGAGTGAATTCTGGGGCGCGCAAACTTTCTGGAGCGCATTGCTAATTATCTGCTGGGTGGCGGTGGCCTTGGGCTACTACCATCAGGGCTGGAAGATACACAAGAGGCGAGATTCTGACGAAGTTTCGCTCTTCCTGCCGTGCACAGTCTTTGTCGTGCAGTGTGTTCTTTTCGTGAAGGGCATTTATTACGACGATTGGTCGCTGGTATTTGGCGCGCTCTTGGTGAACTCGGGAGTAGTTTTTGACATCTACCAAATTCTCAAAAATCGCCCCAAATAAAATAATTAATAAATGAGAATTTCTGTGACAGTTCGGGCTGGGTCCGGCGAGGAGAAGGTGGAGGAATTGGCGAATAATAGTTTTAAAGTTTGGGTGAGAGAGGCGCCCCAAAAGGGTTTGGCTAATAAAGCCCTGATCCACGCACTGGCCAAACATTTCGGCACTAGCCAGAGTAACGTGAGAATTGTAAGCGGCCACACCTCGCGCAATAAGATAGTCACAATCGGGTGATATAATTAGGCAATGGGCAAAGTCGTATTCGTTATCCCTGGCTACGGAGAGAAGAAGAGCTCGCGTAGGGCGTACGCTCATATTGAGAACGCTTTCAAAAAGCGTGGTTACAAAACGTTCGTTGCGCCAGTTACGTGGCTTCGACATACTATGAGCGACTACGTAGTAGAGTTTGTAACTTTTGCTAGGAGTAAGATAAAGAGGGGTGACAGAATAGTAATGCAGGGTTTCTCCTTCGGTGCGGTGATCGCACTTATGTCTGCGCACGAAATTATGACCAATAATCTTCTGCTATGTTCACTATCCCCCTTTTTCAAACAAGACCTCGCCGCCACGCGACGCACGTGGAAGAGCGCAGATAAGGTTATGGGCAAGGCCCGCATGAAGGATCTTGCCAGGCTCGACTTCGGCAGGTTCACCAAGCCAGGCGGCCGCGTCACTCTCTTGCTGGGTGCCAAGGAAGTTGGCACTGTCGAGCAAAGAGTCAAAGATGCTCACAAGAGGATAAAAGGCAGCAAACTAGTCGTAATACCCGGAGCCAAGCACGACATCGGCAACCCTGATTATCTTACTGCCATCAAGAGTGAGATCTTTAGGCTATGATGTCACTCCTACCTGGCAAATCTATCGAAATATAGTTTATCCGCGGAGATGGTATAATTAGGGTATGAACTACGAGAATGTATCTAAGGGACGACTGGACGAGTTGCAGAAACAGATTCTCTTGCTTAGCGAAGATCTCAAACGATCGGTTGGTGTGGAGCGAGAGAGGCTGCAGAAGGAGTTTGATCTAGTGGTCGCCGAATACAAAGTTGTCGCCGCCGCTGATATCTCTAGGACCGAAATGTTCGTGGAGGACGCTGCGGCAGAGAGTGAGCAAGAATTCGTTAACTGAAAATTTTATGAATACTAGATACAAAATAATTGGGGTGGTTATTGTACTTGCGATAGTGGGAGTCGCCCTGCTCACTCGCGGTGGAGACTCTGCAAATGTTGGTGACACTGAAAATGGCAGTCTTGATCGGGTTGTTTATGAAGTCGAGGGCGGCACAACAACTGGTGTTGAAACTTTCGGCGAGCCGGTGTTTGGCGATCTTGATGGTGACGGTGAGCTAAGTGATGCGGCCGTGTGGCTCACTTATGATGGCGGCGGCTCGGGCACCTTCTTCTACGCCGCGTTTGCTCTCAAAGATAGCGGTGGCTACGTGGCAAGCAAAGCGCTCTTCTTGGGTGATCGCATTGCCCCGCAGAATATTGAGATCCAAGATGGCCTCGCTGTTTATAATTACGCTGTACGCGAAGAAGGCGAGCCCATGACTGCACAGCCATCTGTTGCCAAAAGCACGTGGGTGAAATTAGACTTCTCCACAAATAAAGTAGTTGAGGTAACTGAATCAGGCGAACCAGAAAATAGTCCTGAGCCTGAACCAAAACCTGAAGCCGGCGTTGTGATGTGCAAACCCGAACAACGCAATCAAGATGCGTGCATCGCTCTCTATAAACCAGTTTGTGGCTTGGTGAACGTGCAATGTATCAAAGAGCCTTGTCCGCCCCTAGAGCAAACTTTCAGCAACTCTTGCGAAGCTTGCAGTAACGAGCTCGTTGATTCTTACACCGGAGGGGCTTGCGAGTAAATTTGTGTGTTAGAATCGGCACATGAGGCTACTGTATAGGGTCATCTTTTTCGTTGTTTTGGTGGGAGTGGTCTTCATTTTTGCCACAAATCAGGGGACCGATAAACCAACTCCGCCTACGGTGGAAACTAAATTCGAGGCTGTGACCAGCAAAGAAATTCTGGTAAAAAATGATTCTGGTTACGATGTGCGCATTGAGTATCCAATTTCAAGCAATGCCAACATAAATGAGGCTCTGGAGGCAAAGGCCAACTTTTGGTTTGATGAATTTCTCTCGTATCCCTATGAGTCAAACGAGAACTACGACTATTCTTTAAGCGTAAGATTCTCTGTTATTGAGGGGACTGATACGGTAACGTATGTATTCTTGAATAATGGTTATACTGGGGGAGCGCACGACTTTTTGGAAACATACACCTTCACTTTCCTGAAACGCGGCGGTCGGGAACTAGAATTGGTAGAAGTGATCGAAAGTAACAGCTTCCCAAAGTTGCAAAAACTAGCCCGCCAGGAACTGGTGAAGAAGTATATTACCGGAGACTTGCCAACTACGAGTTCTCCGCTTCTCGAGCAGCAGATTAATGAGGGCACGCAGAGTCTTGATGACTTCGCGCGTTTTGCCATATCGGATGAGGGGTTAGTATTCTTTTTCCCGCCCTACCAGATCGGTCCGTGGTCGGCAGGGGCCCATGATCTGGAGCTCTCCTTCGCACAGTTGCAGTTGGCAGGGGTACTTCTCAATCCTGCACGCAAAGTAACATTCACTCCGCCTGCAAATTTCAGCAGTGAATATGTGGAAGCTCTAGATTGGCCGCCTTCAGTGCAGATTTTGCCCGAGCCGTTTGCTTGCACTGCCGCCGGCGAGCCAACTAACAGAGCTGGTAGAACGGAGGAAAGATCTATTGATGGGAGAAAGTATTGCGTGACAGAAGTTATGGGTGCTGCGGCTGGCAGTGCTTATACTCAATACGCGTATGCTTTCGAAGAAGGCGATCAGACGATTATCCTAACATTCAGTATTCGAGTGCCGACTTGTGCCAATTATGACGAACCTAAAAGGAGTGAATGTCAGAGTGATCAGGATAAACTTGATATAGATAAAACTATCGGCAATATTGTCCGAACACTGAGTCTGTGAGGACGTACTTAAGACGGAGGCCGAGATATGTTACAATAGGCATACTATTTATAAATTAGTTGGATAAATACATGAAGAAGACGTTTTCTCTAATTGCTCTGTCGGGGCTCTTAGTTGGTGGGGCTGTCGCTTTTGCTAATCCGCCGGTCATTACAGTTGATGCAATTGCGGATATGGAATTTGCCACTTTTCCGCAGGCTTATGTAGTTACTGGATCAGTGACTCACGATAGTGCCACAGGTCCTGGTGTGAAGAATGTTTGCAGACTGACATTTTTTGAAGTTGTTGCTGGCAACGGACTCTCTACTACAACCCTTGTAAGTTTGACTGGCACTACTAGTATCTCAACATATTTCGGCTGGTCGCCGGATTGTCTTGAAACAGATAATTGGTGGGCAGATTGGTCAATTACTGCACCAGGTACTTACACTGTAGTTGCCACAGCCAAGCACATTGGAGCTAACGATACGGATGATGAAGTCACTGTGATTACTCAAACCCCGGTTGTGGTAAGTGGGTGCCCTGCGGCTCCAGCTATCGCAGTGGATTACCTCATGAACACTTTGGGCTGGAAGCCAGTGAGTGGCAAGTTCAAGTCTATAGTCAAGCTTGTGGCGGGGCAGACAGGTTCGAATGGTTCGCTCTGGGCGGCAAATGCATGCGAGAGTTGGTACGAACAAGCAACCATTGACTTCGTCAACGCCAACATCTAGGCAATTTCCAAGTAGTTGTCGCGAAAGGGTGGGAAGAAATTCCCACCCTTTCGCTATTCTGTAATCAGTATCTGGTATTATGACTAGATGACTCAAGCGCAAGCTCTGGATATACTCAAGACGGGGGCGAATGTTTTCTTGACTGGTGAGCCTGGCTCGGGCAAGACGCACACGGTTAATGAATATGTGCGTTACTTAAAGAATGCTGGTGTCGAGCCTTCTATTACTGCGTCAACAGGCATTGCGGCCACGCATATCGGTGGGCAGACTATTCACTCATGGTCGGGGATCGGGATCAAGCGTTACTTATCAAAATACGATCTTGATAGAATTGGCAGTAACGAACGCGTAGTTAAACGTGTTGCCAAGGCGCGCGTGCTTATAATAGACGAGGTCTCAATGCTCGGCCCTGGCACACTCGATATGGTGGACGCTGTTTGCCGCGCTATTCGGAGATCACACGAGCCGTTCGGCGGATTATCTGTACTGCTTGTGGGCGACTTTTTCCAGTTGCCGCCTGTGGTGAGCGCAGTCGAACCGCCTGTAGTTAAGCGCGAAGAAATTGAAAATGATGATAGTGATGGCGCTTCGCAAGGATTATGGCAAAAAGAAAATAGTGATAAAGTGCCGCGCTTCGCCTATGAATCAAGCGCCTGGGGGCGGGCTAACTTTTTGACGTGTTATTTAAGTGAGCAATACAGGCAAGACGATCAAGTTTTCTTGAATATTTTGAGTGCAATTAGGCGCAATGAATTTGAACAAGATCACTTAGAGCATATTGAGAAACGCAAAGTGGCAAGCGGGAACAACCTTGATCACGTCCCACAATTGTATGCCCACAATCTTGACGTAGATCGCGTGAACACAGATAGACTGGGTAAGATTAAGAGCGATGAGAAGCTTTTTGAGATGAGTGCCGAGGGGCCGGATAATTTAGTTGAGGCGCTTGCCCGCGGCTGCCTGTCGCCCGAGAAGTTAATTTTAAAAATTGGCGCGCAAGTCATGTGCACTAAGAATAATCAGAAAGAGAGGTTCGTAAACGGAACTTTGGGGGCCGTGACCGGCTTCGACAAGGCTAGTAGTTACCCAATCATCAAGACTCGCAAAGGCCGAGTGATCACGATAGAGCCGATGGAGTGGACAGTGGAAGAAGCGGGGAAAGTGAAGGCACGGATCAGACAAGTGCCACTGCGCCTCTCGTGGGCCATCACTGTGCACAAGAGTCAGGGCATGAGCATGGATGCGGCCCTCATGGATTTAACAAACGTCTTTGAACCCGGCCAAGGTTATGTGGCTCTGTCACGTGTGCGCAGGCTCGATGGCGTGCATATCTTGGGCTGGAATCAGCAAGCCTTCCAGGTGCACCCGGGAGTTCTCGAAAGAGACGCAAGCTTCCGCGAGCACTCCCGGGAAGCTCAAGAAACATTTGGCAAACTAGCTAAACCCGAACTTGCCAAAATGCACGCAAACTTCGTCAAAGCCTCCGGTGGTTCGACTACACTCACCACAGGCGGTAACCCGGCGGTGAAACCGCCGGGAAATAAAAGTTATGATTTGAGTGCTATTCGCGAGAGGCATGTGAATGCTTACAAGCCGTGGGGGAGCGAAGAGGACGGCAGACTAATCCAACTCCACAATAGTGGCATAAAGATGAAAGAAATTGCGAAAGAGCTAGGCCGGCAAGTAGGAAGTATAAGTTCCAGACTGCGCAAACACGGACTGGTGTAAAAGCTTAATTAGTGTAGACTTCCAGCATATGGCTAAATTCAACTCAAAATTTAATAGCGGTGGGGATCGGGGAGGGTTTCGGCGGGATGATAGGCGAGGTGGGGGTGGGCGCGACTTTGGTCGGCCGACTCTATATGACGCTACTTGCGCGGATTGTGGCAAGGAGACCAAAGTGCCTTTCCGACCCACAGGCGATCGGGAGGTCTATTGCCGAGATTGCTTCGCTAAGCGTGGCGGCGGGGAAGAGCGCGGTAGACAAGCCGGCGCCAAACCTTGGCCAGCTGCCTCAAAACCATTCCAAACTTTTGCCCCAGTCAAGAACAGTAGCAATAATAGTAATGATGATGTTAAGCGCGAATTGCAGGAAGTTAATGCTAAACTAGAGCGCTTGATAATTGCCGTGCAGGCCCTTGTTCCGGAGAAAAAGATGGCCAAGGGAGTGGCCAAGAAGACAAGCAAGGCAAAGAATAGTAAATAGGGTATAATATTAGGTATATTAAGTAATAAGTATAAACAATATGGCGAAAGAGAATTCAGCATTTATGAAGCCCCTCAAGGTTAGCGATGATCTAGCCGCTGTGGTGGGCGCAGGTCCAATGCCACGCTCGGAAGTTGTTAAGAAGCTCTGGGTGTACATCAAGAGCAACAATCTCCAGGATCCTAAGAACAAGCGCAACATCAACGCGGACGAGAATCTAAAGAAAGTGTTTGGAGGCAAGTCTGTGGTGGATATGTTCGAGATGACCAAACTGGTCTCGGCCCACCTCTCATAAGACAAGTATAACGACGAAAGTGAAGGCAAGTGTAGTCTTTGCATTGGTTGTGGCAGTACTTGTTGGAGTCATCGCTGCGCGACTCACAACTACGCCGGCTTACTGGTTCGACGAGGCAGTGAATTTGGAAGTTGCCCGCACCTTTGCCGAGACTGGGCATTATGCACTCGCTACTTCCCCCGACGAGTATTACTCTCATTCATACCAATTCGAGACTAGTGGCTACCCTCTGGTGGCGCCTCTTGCCCTTTTGTTCAAAGTTTTCGGTTTCAGTTTCTCGCTTGCCAGAGGAATGATGCTCATCTCCCTAATTGTTTTTCTTTTCTCCGTCTATTTTCTCGCTCGGCACTGGTGGGGAGATTGGCCGGCTGTAGGGGCGGTGGCCCTACTTGCTAGTTTCCCGCCACTAGTCTTCAACGGCATGAGTATTATCGGCGAAGTGCCGGCACTCGCGCTCATTACACTCGGACTACTCTCGCTCGACTACTTTCTGGAGCGGCGCAAACTTTTGAATTTTGTTCTGGCGGGTCTAGCGTTTGGCCTAGCGCTATCGGCTAAGCCTCTCTTTGCCCCACTAATTCTTGCCTTGTTCGTTGCGTATCTGGTCTATCGCAAGGGTTTGCATATAGAGTCGCGAGAATATCTGGCATTTATTATCGCCTTTGTTCTCCCACTTTTCGCATTCTTATTTCTGGCTATGCCTCAAAGTGGTGGTTTCGATTCGATCTGGGGGATTGTTTCGACCTATATGGGTCGCTCTTCGCAGCACATGATGGGGGAGAATGTTATATCTAATCTGCGAAATTTATTTACTCAAGCCTCTGGCATATACACACTCGTGCTCGCCCTTATCTGCGCCCTCGCTTTCACTTCCCGATCTGTGAGAGAGAAGCTTAATCTATCCAGACTTGTTGGATTCCTATTTGCCCTGATCATGCTCCTCTTCTTTATTCAGAGCGTGGGTTGGGGACGGTATCTTTTGGCCACACAAGTTGCTCTCTTAATCGCCCTGCCAGTCGCTCTTATCGCTATCCTGTCGCGTTTCTCTTGGTACAGAAGATATCTGGTCCCAAGTTTGATTGTACTTTTGTGCGTAGGGCAGTTTGCACATGCTATTACTAAATCAGAATTACGCACATTAAGTGGCCCACGCGAAGCGGAGCTTGAAGAGTTCTTGAGTGCGAATGCTCCGGATGGGGGAGTATATTTCATTGATAGTTTCGAGGCAGCAGCACTCCTGACAAGTGAGAGGCGGTATCATTACTTCAGATTCGAAGATAGAATTGTAATGCCTAACCCACTGGACAATCTGCCAAATTCGAGTTTCGAGTACATTATCACCAAGCAAGATAATCCTGATTTTGCTATGTATATTGATAGCGTGCTTTTGCATTACGAACTTCTGGCCACGCACGGTAGTTTAAGTCTATATAAGAGAAAATAGTAAGTTATGAAAACGGTTGTAGTGATCCCTACATATAACGAGCGAGATAATATCGGCAGGCTTTTGCCGGAGCTGATGACTCTTGGTGTGAGCGATATGGAGGTCTTGGTAGTAGATAGCAATTCGCCCGACGGTACGGCAGATGTTGTCAAAGAGTTTTCGGAGCATAATCCGCGTGTGCACTTACTCAAAGAGGCCAAGAAATCTGGTTTGGGCGGTGCGTATATTCTGGGTATGCGCTATGCAATGGATAAACTTAGGGCGGATATAGTTTGCGAAATGGATGCTGATCTTCAGCACGGCCCAGCCGATCTCGCGAATCTAATTTTGGCCGTCACGAGCGGAGCAGATGTAGCCGTGGGATCGCGTTTCGTGCCAGGCGGTAGTATTCCGAGGCAGTGGGCGTGGTATCGTAAATGCTTGAGTCATTTCGGCAATCTCTACGCTCGTATCTTACTTGGCATGTGGCGTCATCACGATATTACTTCGGGCTTCAGGGCCACTCGGGCCGAAGTTCTGCGTAAGGTTAACCTTGAGCGCTTGCTCTCGCGCAGTTTCTCTTACAAAATTGATCTATATTATCGTTTGCATAAACTGCGAGCCTATATCGTCGAGGTGCCCATAACATTTGGCAATAGAGACGAGGGGAATTCGAAACAAGACATGAAGATTGGATCCGGCAATGATATCCTTGATAGCCTTTCTGTGGTGGGTCGAATTTTCTGGGAGCGTCTTTGCAAAAAGTAACTTTTGTTGTATAGTGAATAAATGATATCTGTCGTTATACCGGCTTACAACGAAGCGGAAAGTGTGGGGGAATTACACGAGGAGCTCCTTACGGTGCTTACTAAAACTCGAGAGAAATTTGAGATTATTTTCATAGACGACGGTTCAACCGATAATACTCTAGCCGAGTTGCATAAGCTTAGCCCGGTGAGGGTGATCTCATTTGCCCGAAATTTCGGCAAGTCACAGGCCCTCATGGCCGGGTTTGCGGCAGCCGCGGGCGACATGATATTCACTTTAGATTCTGATCTTCAAGACGACCCGGCAGAGATCCCCAAATTCTTGGCCAGGTTCAAGGAGTCGAAGACCGATCTTGTGTGTGGCTGGAAAGTTAATAGGCGAGATAGCGCCGCTAAAAGATTTGTTTCGAAGATTGCCAACTCCGTGACTGCCTACTTCACCTCTGCGCGTGTGCATGATATGAATTGTTGCTACAAGCTTTTCCGGACAGAGGTGGCCAAGAGCTTGCACTTGTATGGCGATATGCATAGATATATACCAGCACTGGCAGCTACTGCCGGATATAAGATAAGCGAAGTACCGGTGCATCACAGAGCGCGCAAATTTGGAGTTTCGAAATACGGCAACTTTAGGAGATTTTTCAAAAGTTTTTTTGACTTTATCACGCTTATACTCTTGTCTCGTTTTGCTCACAGGCCAATGCATCTCTTCGGTATCGCCGGATTTATACTCTCGGCAGCGGGTGTATTGATACTTGCTTATATGAGCTATCTGCGATTGTTTTTAGACGAATTTATTGGCAACAGGCCGCTACTTATGCTGGGGGTTCTCTTGCTCGTGGTTGGAATCCAATCCTTCACTTCTGGATTCCTGGGCGAGCTCCTGATCAGAGAGAAGCGCGAGCGGCCCGCCTTTACAGTCAAAGAAGATGTAAGTAAATTATGAGAGACTTCTTAGATATTCTGCACTCTCGCAAAAGTGTAAGAAGCTTCAAACCAGATCCCGTTCCCAGAGAAGTTGTTGAGAATATTTTGGATGCGGCTGTCTATGCGCCCACTAACTGCAATCAGCAACTATGGAACTTCGTAATAGTAGAAAATTCAGAAACAAAAGAGAGATTGATCAAAGAGGCGGCTAGCAATACGCTCATCAGGCGGGCCCCAATGCTCATCGTAGTGAGTTATGACGGCTGGAATTATAAAGAGGCAATACAGGGCGGAGCTCTCTCCGTGGGACACATTTTGACTGCGGCTACTTATTATGGAGTGGGGTCACTGCCCATGAATAGTTATGGCGCTGACAGTAAGGTCAAAGAGATATTAGGCATCCCCGATAACCAAACTATTTGTTGCTTTGTGTTGCTGGGTTATCCAGATGATAAGGCAGAAGTGGCCAAGCCTGTGCCACGTCGCGAGGCAAAAGAAGTAACCCACTGGGGCGGGTTTAGGTCCAAAGAGTTGCCTTCTTATAGTTATAATCCAAATGATTGGACACGCGAGACGCTCGTTGCTCATCAGAAATTCTATTGCCGCAAAACTTTCCTGGGTAAAGAGATGGACATTATGAGCGATTACGAAAGATTGCTAGTTAAAAAAGAATTAGATGGTCTGTCTGGACCAGTAACTGATATCATGAGTTATGACGGAGCATATCTGCGCGAGTTCCCCGAGGTCGTTAACTTAACAACGGTAGACTTATGTCCCGAGACATCAGAATATACTATTGCCGCGGCGGGATTATCTGTCCGCAAAGTCGAGAAAAAAGTTCTTGACCCCGCAGCACCCTTGCCCCCTGTTCCCTCAACGCTAATCTTCAAACTCGAACGACTGCCCAAAGCATTGCGCCAAGAAATATTCGAGAGTGTAAGTGGCGAGCTCGTAATAATTGCTCGCAAGCGCAATATTTTACTATCCTTCTTTTTCTTTGTTATTAAGTTTCTGTTTGGCAATGATGTTAGGAAGACGGGTATCTACACTTTCTTCGGGCCCTATAAGCCCATTAACCTGGACGAAACTATCCAGCTACTCCGGCAATCTGGCTTCCAGCATCTAGAGTGGCACGGATATTTCCCCATCCCCACATTCTACGAACAAGTCCTGCAGATGGTCTTGCAGTATAGAGCAAGCGAAGGCTCGAGTTATCTGCATAGACAAAAGCGCACTAACATTTTAACAAAGTTGCTTGGGGCTGTTATGCACCTGCAAGGTTTTGTGAGGACTGGCTTATTGGGTTCAGTGGTAGTAATAAAATGTCGCAAATAGTCAATAATAAATTTCTCGAAGTCGCACTCTCCCAAGTTCCGAGACTCTTGGGCCAGCTTAACCGCAATCCAGGATCAAAGTCTTATGGTTCTTTTGACAGGGCGTATTGGCATTACAGAACTAACGATATCAGCTCATGCCGGTATCAAGAGGCGGCCTATACTCTTACGTTGCTTTATGTGCACGGCTTCGAGGGTAATTGTTATCACAATGATGAGAAGGTTTTGGAATGGGTGCGGGCAGCCTTACGCTTCACTTCTTCTATTCAGCGACCGAATGGCTCGTTCGATGAGTGGTATATAAATGAAGGTTCATATGTCGGCACAGCCTTCTTAATATCCGCACTCTGTCAGGTGCTTATTCTTCTGCACGAGCAGGGAATCGATTTGCCGGAAGAAAAACTAATCACAAGGGTTATTTCGCGCGCGGCAGAATTTCTTTTGGGTAGTAGTGAAGTGACAGTGCTCAACCAAGTCTCCGGCGCAATCTTCGCCCTCGCGGCCGCAAGCAAGGTGACAGGGAATGCGAAGTTTCGTGACAAAGCGGATAGTTTGCTCACACACTTTTTGAGTTTGCAAAATAATGAAGGCTGGTGGAGCGAATACGGCGGTCCAGATATCGGCTACCTGTCACTTACTATAAGCTATCTCGGCAAGTGCAGAGAGTTAACTGAATCTCACGAGGCAGATGATGCAATTGTGCGGGCAATCAAGTTCCTTGAGCAATTCATAAATCCCGATGGCACAGCCGGCGGTGAATACATGGCCCGCAATACAGAATACCTAATCCCTTCTCGAGATCTACCGTACTTATCAGTAATTAACCCAAGTAACCTCGACGATCGTTACCTGTGTTATGTCTTATATAATTGGGTTGAGACTGGCCTCGCGATTGCTCCTCATGCGCTCGAAACTCTCCCCGGCGAGCAGTATTTCAGCGAAAGCAAGCTACTTAGATCCGTGAATGATAGATATCAACTTTTCATTGGGAGTGCGAAGGGTGCGTCTCTCCGCATATATTCAGGGGGTAAGGCTTATTACGATTCTGGCCTCGAAATTAAGACCGGAAGAGTGACCCTCTTTACCGGGGCACTTGATCAGGGGAATATCACCCGGTTTAAGAGTGGGGAGTTGCACGTGACAGGATCGGGTAAGCCGATCAAAGAACCTCTTATGAGTACTCCCACTGTGATTCTTTTCAAGAAGCTCCAATTAATTTTCGGTCGCCTTTCGATCTATCAAAAGGCTATTAAAAAGTTTTTACGTCCCCAAATGATTAGCTATTCCGGTTCTTCACCAATCAAGTTTGAGCGTGTGATTAAATATTCTGAAAAAGAAATAGAAATCACAGATGTATTGATAGGCGAAGTGAACGAGAGTGATGTAAGGTGGGGGAGTAAGGCAGCTTACACCGCCGTACCAAGCTCAAAATATTTCGTCCCGCAAGAACTCACCCACAATATCCTCATCCCCCAAACTAATGTTTCTTCCGAACCCAACAAAATTACCCTTACCCGAACCTTCAAGTTTTAATGTGTTTAATTTCCCAGGTGTATAAAGACACGCTTAAGCGTGTAAATATACACGTCAGCACTGTAGCATATAGAACTTTACTTTTGATTGTATTTTGATAATATAGCTATATTGATTAGAAGAATAACTACTTGACAATATGAAAAACGATTTTCTAATTCTCGGAGTCATAATTTTAGCAAGTGCAGGTTTTGTGTATGCGGATGTAAGTGGTTCGCTTTTGCCGGAGTCAGATGGTAGCTACACACAATGGACTCCCAAGGGTAGTTCGACTCATTACAGCAAGGTTGACGAGTCAGTCTGTAATGGAGATAGTGACTATGTCTACACTAATTCTATTGCTTCGCGCGATTCGTATCAACTTAACCTTACCTCGATTCCAGATGGTGCCGTGATTACGCAGATCGGAGTTACTCCTTGCGCTTCAAGGAACAAGACCGGTAGTGGTACGAGCGTCATGGATCTTTTTTACCGATGGAATCAAGTCAATAGCGCTGATGCAGGCAATTACAACCCGACAGGGACAGTGCCTACCGTTATGTCGGAACATAACTTCTCGGGACTTAACTTGGTTAAGGGTTCGGCCAGTTCCCTTCAAGTTGGGGCCGTTCTCTCGTCTGGCAACAAGGGAGCACGCCTTAGCCAGATAACTGCTAGGGTAACTTATATTCCTCTCACTGCTCCCTCCAATCTGACTGCTCAAGCTGTATCGGGCACATCAACAGCCAGCGTTCTCCTTACCTGGATAGATAACTCAAGTACAGAGTTTGGTTTCGAGATTGAGCGTAGTACTGATGGGGTAAACTTTGTGCTTGTAAGCACGGCTTCCGCCAACTCAACAAGTATCAATGACAACGTTCCTTCATCTGGAACATATTGGTATAGAGTCAGGGCGTATAACATGGGTGGCAAATCTGGTTATACCAACATAGCTTCTGTCGTTGTGCCATGAATATCCTTCCATAGTTTCCCAAAAAGACGGTCCCATCTGGACCGTCTTTTTGTGCTAAACTTTTGATTATGTTTACTAAGGAAAAGTTGGTTCTTTGGGGGCCTTGGGTTTTGATTGCTTCTTACGCTTTTTTAGTTTTCTCCCAGTTGACCACTTTTCCGGGGCTATGGCTCGATGAAGGTTTCAAGATGCAACTGGCTCGGAACTTCGCCGATACGGGTATTATGGGTATGCAGTTTGAACCCGGAGAGGTTGTTTACAATATTCATAGCGCTTCTACCGGTTGGCCGATCGCCGCTATCTTGGGAGGGTTCTTCAAGATTTTCGGCACATCTCTTGTAACGGCCCGCATCTATTCTTCGCTATTTCTAATCGGCACAGTCATTTTGCTTTACTATTTAAGCAAGAAATTGTGGGGGTCAAAAGTGGGTGTTTTCGTGCTGCTTCTCCTAGTCACTTTCGCTCCTCTGTATTCGATAGGCAAGATGGTTCTTTCTGAAGTACCTTCGATTTTCTGGCTCGTGGCCGGCCTCGCTCTCTCGTTTTCTCGTCTCCGACCCCTCAATAAGGCATTGCTTATGGGAATATTTTTTGGACTTTTTGCCGCAGGCAAACTTCAGTTTGCCGGTCTCTTATTCCCGAGCCTATTTCTTGCTCACGTCTATGCTCTTAAATCTAAGACCATGACCTGGGGGGAGGTGCTCATAACGTGGTTTATTTCTGCCAGCCTTGTACTACCGACCTTGTGGATGTCACTACAGAAGATCCCTGGCAGTGGTGGAGGGGTAGGTCTTACCAACATTTACGCATCAGCTTGCAGGCTCTGCGATGTCGGCAGCAATCTTGTGCTTTTCACTCGTCATACTACCCTCATGTATCTGGCTATTCTTTTTTTGCTCGCGATCGTTGCAAGTGTTATTTATGTGAGGAAGAGAGAAACAGTGAGCTGGCAAACGGTTTTCCTTGTGCTGTTTGCGCTTGGTGACCTTGCTTATTTCCTATTAAGTCCGCAGGTCTTCAGATACCTTCTTCCACTGCAAATTATTTTGCTGGTATTTGCTCCATGGGCTCTTGGTAAGATTCTGGCAGCATATAGAGGGAGCAAATATATTTGGGCAGGACAGTTCTTGCTACTTGCGCTTGTGCTAGTACAAGCTGTCCACTTCGTGTACTTTGCTGATATTGCGCGTAGTGATGATGTGGTAAGGTTCGAGCAATTTGCGAAAACTAATCTTAACGAAGATGAGAGTATCGGTGCAGTCAATTCTTCATTCACGAGCGTTCTAGTGCCGCTGTCGCATTTTCGCCAGTTTGTACATTTCCCTGGACGGGAAGAAGGCCACAACTTCTTGCGCGACGCACCCGAACTCTGGCCAGATGTGATAATCTATGAGCCTTACAATTACCGAACTGACGTGGAGCCATATTTGCCGCAACTTAAGAAATTATATTCCAGCGTTGCTACGTTTGGGGGCATTTATATTTGGAAGAAAATTTAGAAAGTATGAAGTTGTATGAGTATCAGGGGAAGGAGCTGTTTAAGAAGTATGGAATTGCTGTCCCCGGCATGGGCGCCGGCCCCTTTGTGGTCAAAGCGCAAGTTCTCTCTGGTGATCGCATGAAGGCGGGGCTCGTAAAGTTTGCTGCAAATTTAGAAGAAGCGGAGCAATATAAGAAAGAGTTAGGCGGGGAAGGATTAATAGAAGATAATATTCCGCACGTATCCGAACATTATCTGTCTTTTAGTTACGATACATCTACGCGTGGGCCTGTCGTTGCTTACTCCCGTAAAGGCGGAACTGGGGTAGCCGATGCAGCTATTACTCCGGTCAATATTTTAGATCCTCATTTGCCTTTCGAGAAAGATAGCGAACTCTCGATTGTGGCGGGCAAACTCTGGGAACTTTTTATATCAGAGTATGCTCTGCTTGCAGAGATTAATCCGCTTATAGAGACCGTAACTGGCAAGCTAATCGCGGCAGATGCAAAGATCATTGTAGATGATGAGAAGACAGATCCGGGGCAGAGACGCTTCATAGATATGGGTGGCGATATTGCTGTACTTGCTTCCGGCGGTGGGGCCTCACTTCTTAATATTGATTCACTTATTAGCGCAGGCGGGCGGCCCGCTAACTACACGGAATATTCCGGGAATCCCCCAGCAAAAGTAGTCACCGAACTAACAAAGCGAGTGTTGAGCAAAGAAGGTTTGCGAGGTTGTTGGGTGGTGGGGGGCACGGCGAACTTCACTGATATATACGAGACGCTACGGGGTTTCGTGGACGGCCTGCGAGAAGTGAAACCTAAGCCTGGCTACCCAATAGTTATACGTCGTGATGGTCCGCGGCAAAAGGAGGCTGTAGAAATGTTAAATGAGGTTGCGAGGAAGGAGAATTTCGATATACATGTTTTCGGAGCGGAGACTTCGATGGCGGAGACTGCAAAGATAATAACCAAACTTGCTTATGGCGATTCTCGTTAATAAGGATACCCGCGTTTTGGTGCAAGGAATTACGGGTTCGGAGGGTGCGCGAGCTTGTCGGGAAATGCTTTCCTATGGCACGGTAGTTTTAGCCGGAGTAACTCCCGGCAAAGGAGGGCAGAGTGTGGAGAATGTGCCAGTATACAATAGCGTGCGTGAGGCATTACTCAAGCATCCGACCATAAATGCGTCCCTGGTGGTTGTGCCGGCCCGTTTCTGTCTTTCGGCAGGGGTGGAGGCGATAAGCGCAGATATAGCACTTGTTAATATACTCACTGAACATGTGCCCACTCAAGACAGCGCACGGTTGTTGGCTCTTGCTCGTGCCCACAATGTACGGCTTGTGGGTCCATCATCTGTGGGTATAATATCGCCTAGTCTTGGTAAGCTCGGAGCAATCGGGAGCTCCACAACGAGCAAGGTCTTTACGCCGGGGCCTGTCGGGATCATTTCCAAAAGTGGAGGTATGACAGCAGAACTTGCACTCTCTCTGTCGCGAGCCGGACTCGGACAGAGTACAGCAATCGGTATGGGCGGGGATCAAATTGTCGGCATGGATTTTGCTGATCTTCTCAAATTGTTTGCGCAGGACAAGGATACTAAAGCTGTGGTTATGTTCGGCGAAGTAGGCGGGACTTACGAAGAACAGGCGGCCGATTTGGTCGAGGCAGGTGGCTTCGCTAAGCCGCTTGTGGCTCTTATCGCCGGCAAGTTCACGGCATCACTGCCAGAGGGAGCCGTCTTGGGCCACGCAGGCGCCATTGTATCTCGTGGTCGGGGAAGTTATGATTCAAAGATGATGGCTTTGAGGAAGGCAGGAGTGAAGATAACAAGTACAATAGAGGAAGTCCCCGTAATCCTTGGGGAATTGATAAAATGAAATTTAAAACAAAAATTGAGAAACAAGATGCGGGCAACATTGGTAAAGCCTCATTCTCCGATGAAGTGTTCTCCATGCTTTCGGGAAGAGCGCCGGATCAAAATGATTCGGAGCTCTTTAATGCCATTCTAGTTGCCGCGATGGACAACGGCATAGAGGCGCCATCCGCCTTTGTCCCTAGGATAGTTGCTTCAACCGGCAACCCCATGAACACTTCTCTTGCTGCTGGCGTGCTTGCGATCGGTGACTATCACGGCGGAGCGGTGGAAACTTGTGCAAAATATCTAGCAAGTGCCGGGGATGCCAAACTGTTTGTGAGTGAAGTCTTGGCCAGGGGCGAGCGAATCCCAGGGTATGGCCACAAGGTTTACAAAGATGTTGATCCACGCACGGCGGCAATCTACTCCGTAGCAGAGCGGGTGGGTAGGGCGGGTAAATTCATGAAGATGGCTCGCGAGATCGAGCATGAGCTCGAAGTTCAGTCGGGCAAGAAGCTCCCGCTCAATATAGATGGAGCGATGGCCGCTGTTATCTGCGAGCTAAATTTAGACCCTCGCTACGGCAAGGCTATCTTTATTCTAAGCAGGTTACCCAATATGGCTCGCCATGTTGTGGAAGAACTTGTACTCGACAAGCCCTATCGGCGCCTAGAACAGAGTGACATAAGCGCAGTTTAGAGTTCCACTACGTCTTTTACTAAACGTTCCCAATTTTTCTTGTCAGAGTTGTATACGTTCTTAATCATGATGTCGGCGAGAAAACCAACTGCGAACAGTTGAACGCCGAATAGGACCAGAAACAGTGAGGCTATCGGTAAGACTCTGTCGGCAAGCGGCATATTAAATACCAATCTTATAATTGCGAAATAGGTGGATAGGATAGTCCCGATCCCGAACATCAGAAGTCCGATACCGCCGAGCAGGTGCAGTGGCCGACCTCTATACTTGAAAGATAGCCAGGTATTGATTATGTCAATGAAGCCCTTCAGTGCTTTCATCATGTTGTATTTTGTCTTGCCGTGAAGTCTCTTTCTGTGATTGACCTTAATTTCCGCCAATCTATAACCTTCGAGTGACAATATCGCCGTTATCATACGATGCATCTCGCCGTAGAGATCAAGATGTCCCAGGACCTCGCGCCTGTATACTCGCAGAGAGCAGCCTGAATCGTGGATCTTGTCGCCGAGCAAGTACTTCCGTAACATTCTGCCGCAATTCGCCATGAAGCGGTTAAGCAGAGGATCTCTGCGAGTGAAGCGCCAGCCACATACCACGTCGTATCCTTCGCTTAACTTGCCAAGTAGATTAGGGATATCGGCAGGATCGTTCTGCAGGTCACCGTCCATGGTCACAATGATCTCGCCCTTGCAAATTTTGAAACCAACGTCGAATGCGCTAGATTGACCAGAGCGCTTTCTCAAGTTCACAATCCTGACTCGTTTTAGTTTGGATAGATACTCGAGGGTTTTGTCAGTTGAGCCGTCATTGATGAAGATTATCTCAAAAGGAGAGCCTAGCTTGTCTAATACACCCAAGAGTTCCTTATGAAGGGCAGCAACATTATCCTCCTCGTTGAAGACTGGTATAATAACCGAGAGCATGTATATAACTTATAGCACGTTCATGCTTATCTGACAATATGAATTCAAAATCAAAATTAGCCCTTGTCGTTATTGTATTGTTGGCGGGTGTGGTCGCGGGAGGTAATTTACTTACCGAACCAGAGTTCAAAAATGAAGAGGGGATGAAGATGCAACTCGCGCGTAGCTTCGCAGACGATGGGGTAATCCGGGCCCGCATCGCGCCCGGAGAGTATCTTGATGAGGTTGTTCTGCATAATATTTCAACGGGTTGGTTCTACCCGGTTCTTCTAGGTTCTACGTTCAAGATTTTTGGTTCAAGCCTTGTTGTGGCTAGAGTTTTCTCCTTAGTGACTCTGCTTAGTTTTCTTGTCGCTGTCTACTTCCTTGCACATGCTCTGTGGGGCAGAAAAGTTGCTATCTTTTCCGTCCTTCTGGTCGCTTCGTTCGCCCCATTCTATGCACATGGTAAAGCAGTTATGCCGGAGCTCCTGGCTCTCCTTTGCCTGATTCTAGGAGTTTATTTTTATCTCAAGCACGAACATCAAGATAGTGCGAGGTATGCAATTTTGCCGGGGATTTTAATTGGTCTATTTGTGGCCACGAAACCGACATTCTTGCTTTTTTTCCTCCCGCCTTTGTTCGTTGCGCATGTAGTCGAAGCTCTGAAGTGGCCGGACACACGCAAGTGGTTGGTTACTTTTTGGATTTCGGTTACTTTGATGATATTGCCCACTTTGTGGTTGGCGGTCCTGCACCCCATCGGAACCGATTCGCTCCGCGAGACTCTTGCTCAATATAGTAAGCCAGCAGAAGGACCCTGCGTTATTTGCACGCCGGACAATATACAGACATTTGTTCTACATTCCAGTGTCTTCCATGTTGCTCTTCTCTTTGTCGTTGGCCTGGCGGCCCTCCTCTTTGACTTGTGGCGTAACAAATTTATCACTTCACAACTTCCGCTTAAAATTACTTTTGCTTTTTTCAGTTTGGGAACGGTTTGGTACTATCTCGGGAGTACCGGCAATTTTAGATATCTATTGCCCTTACAGCTCATACTTCTGTTTGTGTTACCTGCAGCAATGACTAGTCTCCCTAGTCACTTTCGCCGATTTGGGTCGGCTTTATGTGTAGTGCTTATTCTTGTGCAGGGAATACATATGTTTGCCTTCGCTGATACACCAATCGGAGATCCATATGTACAGCTAGAGCAATTTATGCAGCAACATATATCATCTGGTGATAGCCTGGGAGTTATTAATGCTCCGATTGCGGTGGCTATTGCCCCTACTCGACACGTTTATCAGTTTATATGGAATGCTGAAAACGGAATTCCGGAGGGAGTTCACGCACTCTCCTTGCCGGTTTCAACATTGCCAAATTATCTTATCTTTGACCCGGTGCGTGATGTGACAGAGAGCCTCGATCCCTACGCGGATGTGCTAGCCGATAATTATAAAGTTGTAGCTGACTTCGAGGGACGAGTAGTCGTTATGAAGAAGATAGGGGAGGGTCCGTAAAAAAGTATGCAATTCACGTCTCTTGTTTTCGTGATATTCCTTACGCTGACGTTCCTCATATATTGGAAGCTTGATTTGCGTAAACAAAATATTTTTATCTTTTTCGCGAGTTATGTTTTCTACGGATGGTGGGATTATCGTTTCCTCCTTCTCCTTTTTATTTCAACGGTCGTAGATTTCTATGCTGCCAGGCAAATGATGCTCTATCCAGACAGCCCCGCGCGCAAGCGCTACCTGTACTTAAGTCTCGCCGTCAACTTGGGTCTGCTTGGTTTCTTCAAGTACTTCAACTTTTTCATCGCTTCGGCCCAAGATTTTCTACAGGGCTTTGGTTTCTCTCGAGCCTCTGTTTGGACGCTTAATATCGTCTTGCCTGTTGGGATCAGTTTCTATACTTTCCAAACTTTAAGCTATACGGTCGATGTCTATCGTAGGCGTATCGAGGCTAGCAGAAGCTTTGTACAATTTGCCGCATTCGTCTCATTTTTCCCACAGCTTGTAGCCGGCCCGATTGAGAGAGCCAGTCACTTACTGCCACAGTTTGGCAGACCACGAAACTTCGACTATCCGCTTGCTGTGGATGGGCTTAAAATGGTTCTCTGGGGATTCTTCAAGAAAATTGTTATCGCCGACAATCTCGCTCTTGTAGTGAACGCTCTATATGCCGATTCGCACAGTGCATCGGGAACGGCACTCCTGCTTGGAACCATATTCTTTGCCTTCCAGATTTACGCTGACTTCTCTGCTTACTCAGAGATTGCTCGCGGAACTGCACGTCTATTCGGCTTCGATATTATGCGAAACTTCGCCTATCCATACTTCTCGCGCAACATTGTTGAATTTTGGCGCAACTGGCATATTTCCCTGTCAGGCTGGTTTCGTGATTACGTCTTCATCCCTCTCGGTGGCAGTCGCGTGGTTAGCAAAACGAGGTACATTTTTAACATAATAGTTACCTTTAGTCTAAGTGGCCTTTGGCACGGACCAAACTGGACATTCGTGCTCTGGGGATTCCTAAACGGCATCTACTACGTACCCTCAATTATTTTCCCTAACTATTTCAAGAAGTACCAGCTAGGTAACGACAAGGATGTTGCAAGGTTTCGCGATGTCCCCAAGATAATATTAACCTTCATATTTATTTTGCTTACCTGGGTCTTCTTCAGATCGACTTCAGTTGCGCAAGCTTGGCAGATACTTGGGAAAATTTTCTCTTCGCCCTTTGACGCGAGTATACTAACTGATCTGCGCTATCTTGGATCACTTGGACTGGTTGCTTTCCTCGTTACCTGTGAATGGCTCTCGCGGGGCAGGGAGCATCCTCTTGAGTTCGGCTTTATTCCGCGACCTGCTCGTATTGCCGTGTACATGGCAGTTCTTGCTGCAATTTTCTTCATCGGGCAGTACGAATATATACCATTTATTTATTTCCAATTTTAGCCATGCAGAATTATTCAAGCGAGCTTAAAGTTTTTCTTCGTAAGGTAGCAAAATTTGTTTCGCCACTAATCCTGCTACTCCTTGCCTTGGAGCTTATCGGTTATAGGAGCGGAGAATTAATTCCCGTCCGCGAAGTGGCGAAGTTGCAGGCTGCTTCGGGCGAGGAACTGTTATACGAAAGGGGATTGGTTACGCAAGGTCAAGCAGAGTTTAAACTTATTCAGCTCTCTGTGCGTAGGCCAGAGGTAGTTATGTTGGGTTCATCGAGAGTGCTTGAATTCAGAAAAGAAGTTTTGCCCGAGATGAACAGTTTCTATAATGCCGGGGGGCTTACGCGTAGTGTTGAAGAAGTGGCCTCATTTTTCGATACCGTTCCTGCGGGTTATTCGCCTAAAATTTTGTTTGTTGGCATAGACAGTTTCTGGTTTGACGACAAGAACAGCCCTTCCCATAGCAACGCACCCGGAGCATTTTCCGATGACGAAGTGAGCAGTCCAGAAGCCCATTGGTATGTGATGCGCTCGATTGGCAAGATGGCCTTCACTAACCCAAGGCAGTTGTGGCAGATTGTGGTTGGACGCGATGCTCTCACGGGTCTGCGGGCTATTGGAGTCAGTGCCTTATCTGGCAGTGGCTTTAGAAATGATGGTAGCTTTCAGCGAGGCAAGGAAATTATTTACCGGAGGCAGTTCCCAAGTTACGGCGACACTGAAGTCCCGCCCATAATGGAACGAGTTTTAATGGGACTTGGCCAGTTCCCACACGGCGGGCGCGCTCTCCCAGAACGTCTTACCGAGATGGAACGATTTTTGGCTAGTGCTCGCGCTCGGGGCGTTTACGTTATTGGTTTCTTGCCACCCTATTCGCATGAAGTCTACAGAGAACTAGCTTCCTCCCCCAATTTCAAAAATTCTTTCCCTGTCACACGTGCGGCACTCGTTCGCATATTTAGAGAGAGCAACTATCCACTGTACGATTTCTCTGACCTCGACACTCTAAACATGTCAGACGATTTTCTGTTCGATGGGCTGCATATTACGGAAACTGGTGCGGCTAGGCTAATGTTAGATATGCTTACGAAAGAGGCAGATAAAATCGGAATCAGTGAAGCTGCCTTAAATAAACTAAAGTCAATAAGCGAATCTCCAGAAACCACTCCAACCGAGCTCGACTTAAGATAATGATTAGAACGAAACTAGGCCCGATGGGGCCTAGTGAGCGGCAAAGAGCACAAGAACGGCTGTGCTTGCCGCGAGTATTGCCAGTTCGTAGCGCGAGAACGGTAGCTCCCAGGGAGCGAGTGACCCCGTGCCCTTCCTCTTGGCATGGCGCTCTTTGTAAATGCGCGCGCATTCTTGCCAGGACACTCGCTTGAAACCTTTCTTTCCAAGCCGCCAGCGTGTCTCTTGGCCCGTGAGAGGAGAGAGCAACGCGAAACCTTGCTCCTCCGTGCTATCGAGTAGAAAGTGCAATGCTATTCCGGAAGCTACCAAACATAGTACGTAGAGGCTATGTTCTGTCTCCAACACTTGAGCAATCACGTACGTTGCGAGCCCCACCACGGTGAGAGTTACGGGCGGATTGTGGAGTGACCAGTACCACGCTCTGCCTATGGGCCAGTGGCTGAACCAGCCATAGCGCTTGCGAAGCAGAAGAAAAGGTATGAAGTCGAAGTCGGGCAGGTGAGAAGCGATCAGGGCGAGTCCAAGGTAGCGGGGAGAGAATTCCTCTCCGAACACTATGCTTATTGCCACGTAGAGTATAAGGCCGAGCGAGGTGTCGAAACCCGCCAGGCCCTTCGCGAGTGCTCGCATGGCGGGTACCTCCTTCTTTAGGTATTATATCACGTTTTGTGTGAGGATATAGGGGACAGTGTAGCTACTAGTTTAAGAACTCCGGCTCTCTCAAGATCTTTTATCGCTTTATCTGTGTCTGTTTGCCCCAGTGTGTGAGGACTGGAAAATAAATAATCAGCTACACCGGACATACCAATGCAGACATATGAATGACTATTTTGCTTGCCCGCTATGATCACTGGCTCGCCAACTCCCGCACTCGTAACCCCATTTCTGTGAATGATAAATTCTTTGTTTTCTAAATTCTCTTTTGTGATAGAAGTGTGTAGAGTCTGCGAGAGTATCTCTAAGTGTGAATTTAATCCTGTAACCGAGAGAGCATTGCTGATCCTGTCTACTTGCGTGGAGTGAGCAGTATGCGCATAATTTTGCGCGGCCACGATAGTTTCCCACAATCTTTTTCCTTCTCGGCTATCCACGGGGATCTCTAGGAATTTGTGCTTGAAGAAGTAATACCAAATGCGCCTTGGCCAAGTCCAGATCTTCAAATTACTAAAGTGGAATAATATTTTTGGTAGGATCATAGATCGCTCGTCGCGCAGAGTGAACTTCTTGCGTAGGCTCATATAACGGCCCAGATAATAGGGGATATGGCCACCTTGTTGGTGGTACATGATCACGACGGCCCCAGTCCCAAGGCCCCATTTATCTGCCGCCTCTTGATCGAAAATCTTTTCTACAGTCTGGAATTCTATGAAGTGATTGTCGCGCCACTCATAGCCTATTTCATACGGGCCGTTATTTAGCACTGTACGTGGCAAGTACTTGCTCTCAACATTCAGAATATTTTTCAACTTATCTTGCTCCGGATAATATTTGTGCGAGTTTTGATGAGTTAGCCCCAGCCAATCACTAAACCTGCGCGCCTTACTTTGCCCGGGGCTCACGTCATTTTCTAGATAGTCAAAAACTTTTCTAGCCAAACTTTCTGTAACCTCCTCTTTTTTCAAGCTTGTCTTTACTAGGCCTAAGCCGCAGCCGAGCGAGGCAGTTGAGAGTTCGCGAACGATAGTGCCCTCCGTGGCCACGACAAGTTTAGTGGGAGCTTCTAAGTGCGGCTTCATGTGTATTCCCAAATGAGCCACAAGCTTGCGCACACTAGGTAGGCGTTCGATCTCACTCAAGACCGAATCGGTTTCGCTCTCAAGATTTTGTCCGGGGAAAGTTTTAAGCTTGTTGCTCACTGTTTTGGTTCATATCTTCCGGCCCGTAGGTCCTCTACCCCGCGTTCCTCCATTTGTTTGTTAATTTCTGCTTCAGGCGATCGATAGAGTTTCTCTAGCCTCTCTCTCCACTTTTCCTGCCGCTCTCGCATAAGTATATCCTCTACTATCAACCAATTTAGTTCTATCCGGTTTTGCTTGAAGTATTGATTCATCTCGAACATGAACCTAGCTCTCTCTAATTGGAACCGCGGACATACAATGCCAACCTTATGAGTCTTCAAGAGTTTCTTGTGTGCCTCAATATACGAGACTATATTCTCGACGTTGCCCATAGTGTGGCTTGCGTTTAGCGTGCCAATGGGAACAACTTTTCTCCTCGGAACACTAAACTCTCTCACTATAAACTTAGATAGTTCCTCCGAACGAGAGGCAATCTCACCTGTTTGTGGGTGTTTGTCCACGCCGCCAGTGACAAGGATAACAGACGCAGTATCTGCCAAAAGTGCCGCAGCCTCTGCCCGGCCTTCTCCCAAGACAAGCTTGCCAGGGTATTCGGGGATAATATCTGGGAAGGTCCAGCCACCCTTCTCCTCATCCCATTTCATTACAGCACCTAAAACAAACAAAAAGTCGTACACCCCGCTACTATAACATTTCTTAGGCATCAAAATGCTTGAGTTGCGTGTTAAACTATTCATATGCGGCTTATTTATGTTGCAAATGCTCGGTTTCCGACTCAGAAGGCTCATGGCGTTCAGATTGCTTCTAATCTCTGCGAGTTCTCGCGGCAAGATGTTCAAGTCACTCTGGTAGTTCCGGATCGGGCGAACAATCTACCCACCGACAAGCCTTTTGCTTATTACGATCTGCCGGAATGTGGCCGTGTTGTGAGATTGTGGACTCTAGATTGGGTGAACTTTTTCAAGCCCGTCGGCTTCTACATCCAAAGAATAACTTTTGCCTTCTCGGCACTGCTCTATCTCTTGGGTGAACCGAAGGATGCAATTATTTATGGCCGGGATGAACTTACGTTTGCTCTTATCAAACTTTTCTCGCCAAGCAGAAGAATATTCTACGAGATGCACGATTATCCAGACAATTCATATGTGTTCTGGTACTCGCTCTTAAAGCGCCTTGATGGAGTGATCTCTACGAATGATTGGAAGCGTTCACAGATTACGAAAGATTACGGAGTTGATCCGGAGAAAGTTATTGTGGCCCGTAATGGGATAGACTTTGCCAAATTTGATATCCCAGATACAAAACAAGAATATAGACGCGAACTTGGCTTGCCACTTGATAAAGTGCTGCTGGGCTACGTAGGTCAGGTGCAAACTAAAGGGGCGGGCAAGGGCGTAGAAGAGATTCGGGAGGCAATAGAAATAGTTAAGAAAGATAATCCAAGTGTTGAGTTAGAAATAGTTTCCAGTGTCCCGCACTCGTTAATTCCGAAATATCTGAAAGCCTTTGATATACTTCTAATGCCTTTTCCTGACACCAAGCACTACGCATATTATATGTCGCCAATTAAGATGTTCGAGTACATGGCCTCGGGACGGCCAATTATTGCCACAGATCTACCCAGCATCCGCGAAGTCTTGAATGATAGCAATGCCCTGCTCATAGAAAGTAGCCGGCCCGAAGTGATTGCACGGGGGGTAAAGAAACTGGTTGGAGAACCGAATCTTGCAGACGAGTTGGGTCGCAGCGCAAGAGAGAGTGCTCGCGAGCTCACACTAGAGAAGCGCGTGGGCAAGATTCTCGAATTCATACACAAAGTGCAAGCAAATGTCTGAGCTAGATACAGAATCACTTTCCGCGCGTGCCCTTAAGGGCAGTTTCTGGGCCTCGACCAGCAACTGGTTGCTCAAGATCACAACCGCAATCACTCTCTTCGTCACTCTCAATTATCTATCTGTCTATGAATACGGTGTGGTGCAGGTAGTGCTCTCGTTTTTCACCTTTGGCGTGCTTTTCAACCTTTCGGCCTTCCATGATTTGTTTGTGACTGAGATGGGTATCTACCGCAAGACGAGCTTGCCCCGATCGAAGGGCCTTTTCTGGGGTTACCTCAAAGCGCAAGCTCTTTTCTCTTTCATTCTTTGGGCCATTTTCTTTTTCGGCGCACCGCTTGTGAGCTCTATCGGCAAGGCAAGCACAGAAGTTATCCCATTCATTAGAATCATTTCTTTTTTATTCCTACTGTCGCCCATACGCGAGGCAGTGCAGCTATTGCTCAATGTAGAATTGCGATTCTTCGAGATTGCGTACTTTGGCGTTCTCGAACAGATTTCGCGATTAGTGATACTTGTCATTGCTCTAGTCTGGTTCGATGCTGGCATTGCCGGAGTCTTGCTTGCCACAGTGCTCTCGCAAGTATTCGCTCTGGTAACTATCGGTCCCAAGTTTGTAAGAATTTACCAGCCCCTTAAAGAGACAAATAGAGAGAACGCTTCTATCCTCTCCATCCTGCTTGCTCACGGCAAGTGGGGGCTATTTGTCTCTTATATAAGCAACTTCAACAAAACTTTGCGGATCTGGCTCATCCAGTTACTTGCCGGGGCCGAAGCTGTGGGACTCTATGGTGTGGCTTCAAACCTCTTTAGCCATACTCGCTCCGTCTTGCCCATAAGCGAAGTAGTTACTCCCATCATTCCGCAATATGTGGCTGATCGGCCGCGGCTCGCTATGATTGTGAACAAGAGTATCAAGTACTCGCTTATTAGTTATGTTGCTTTGGGAATAGTTGGTTTTATCGTTTTCCCGCCGCTTATAAGTTGGCTTTTCCCGAGTTACGCTCCGGGCATGCTCGTATATAAGATAATGCTCGTGGCTCTCATTCCGCATAGCCTGACCATTATCTTCACCCCGCTTTTCTATGCTTTCCGATCGCAGCGAGAATTATTCTTCGCTTATATGAGGCGCATCGTGCTCACTCTCATATTCTTGCCAGTGTGCTACAAACTATTCGGCCTGACAGGACTTGCCATTGAATTTGTCCTGACAGCGTTCATCTTTATGCTAGACAGATACATGATGGCCAAGCGTCTCTTGCCAGAACTCTCTGTCTCACTAAAAAACATGTTCACAATAGATGAGTACGACAGAGTGATCACGGGCCGACTGCGTGGGTACATGCGAAAGATTATATGAAAGAAATTATACTAACATATCACCAAGTAGATAGCCGCGAATTCAGGCAGCATCTGGAGTACTTGAGAAATAAGAAAAATGTACTCATAACATTCGACGATGGCTACAAGAGCGTCTACGACAATGCCTTACCCCTCTTGAAAGAATTCAAGAGATCGGCAATAGCCTTCATTAATCCCGGCCTGGTTGGGCAAGAGGGGAGGATGGATCTTTCCGAGATTAACGAGCTGGGGAGGTCCGGTATCGTGATAGCTAATCACACTTGGTCACACAAGCCTCTCGCCCATCTCCCTGCCGAAGAAGTGAAAGAAGAGTACGAGAAAGCCCGTGAATGGATAAGAGAGAATATCAAAACGGGTGCCGCTCCAGAAGTCTTCGCCCTGCCCAAGGGCAGTGAGTGTAGCCATACCCGCGCACAACTTGCCGCCTTAGGCGCCAAGCGAATCTTGGGTAGTGAAAGAATAGACGTGTATCCTGGGCGCTCGCTTAAATATTTTGCATACTCAATCAAGCCTTGGTTCCAGTGGCTACGGCGTAACAAAAAATTAGCTTTCATTGCTGCGCTTGCTGTTTTGGTCAAACTCATGTTGGGGGTACTACTTATTGCGGGTGTTCCGAACACCGGCCTGCCTGCTAATTATTATATTCCCGCGGGCGGAGACGATTTCTCGTATGTCCAACAAGCGGAGCATATAAGGCAGGGGGATACTCTCTGGGGGGCCAACCCAGTGGGCTATCCACTTTATATTAGAGGAGTAATGGCTGTGAGTGGGCAGACAGAGCTTCCTGGCATTGCTCTCCCCCTAGTCACCTCAAATATTTTCATATTCAGCACTCTCGCACTAGTCCTTGCTCTCTTTATCGTCTGGCATCTGCGACCAAAAATTTCTAGCGCCATTATTACTGCCGGCACTTTCTTGGCATTCCCATATGTCTGGTGGTTTGCTCTGGGGAACTTCACATTGACTACAGCAGATGGCTTCGTCGATCAAATTGGCCGGATGCAGGGTTTGCACTTATTTGGCCTTACTGTGATGTCTGACTGGCTTGCTGTGCCACTTGTGCTCGGCGGTCTGCTTGCCTTCGTTACGACCCGTTACACTTGGGCGGGAATATTGATGGGTTTGGCTCTGTCTGTGCGTGCCCAATACCTGATTCCCCTCATTCTCTTATGTCTAGTTCTGATCGCGCTTAAGAGATGGCGCGGCACTATAGACTATGCGCTGGGGGCGATCTTGGGAGGGGCTCTCCAACTTGTGCACAATATTGTCAAAGCCGGATCTATATTCTCATTCAGCGCGTACACTGGCCCAGAGAATGCCTCCTCGCGGATTGATGGCATTGATCTTGGCAACTTGCTTGCGGTCCCGGCGCGCATTATCGAGCATGCGCCGTATCTCTTGCCTATTATTATCGTCGCACTCATTGTATTGCTCGCAGGTTTACTCAAGGCGAGGAATAATTTTGATAGGTTAACTTTACTTACTGTGGGAATTCTGTCGCCTGCCGCGCTCTTCCTCACAGCACCTGCCCTGCGCAACCCCAGATATTTCCTAGCTTTCATCCCGGCGCTCGTAGCTCTTGCGCTACTCGCATACGATCTCTTCCGAGATAAGATTCTTGCACGATTTAACCACCTTACGGTGCACAAAGAATTTTTCAGGTATGGAGTTTCTTCGATATTCACATACGGCACACTTTTCGGCGGGATGTATCTGGCCGTTGATGTATTTGGTTTCCATCCCACTCCTTCCTACGTATTTGTTTATGGTCTCAACTATCTATTGGTGTATATCTCCGCCACCAAGTATGTCTTCAAGCGCGACTGGAGCAGACAGAGCGCGAAACGCTTCCTCTGGCACTCGATAATCTTCTGGACATTCGGTCAGCTCTTCTTCAACGTTTTCTTGCGAAGCATCGATATACACTATCTTTGGATTGTGGCCCTCAACTCTACTGTCATGGCCATTATCAGATTCACCTCACTGCGGCAATATGTATTTCGCGATAAAGTGTGATATAGTCAAGTTCTATGGGAATTCTTAACAAGTTTATCCTTCTGGAGGAACGCGTAACTCTGTCTGGTATTATCTTCAAATATACCTTGCGGGATAGCATAATCGGCCTGCTTGCCCTCGTCCCGGCCACTTTTGGGGTGGGCCTGCGTATGCTTATCATGCCTCTTTTCTTTGGCAAATGTGGCAAGCATCTTACGGTACGGTCGTTTGCGACATTCGAATTCCCGGAGCGGATCACAGTCGGCGACAATGTTAGCTTCAACGAGTATTCGTGGATCAATGGAGCAGGTGGCATAGAGATCGGAAATATG